>LSQX01319956.1_pt1 | contig 24367 bp, 21 predicted proteins | sample 654561 | NCBI WGS metagenome assembly LSQX01 (sample SAMN04489861, study PRJNA283612) | anaerobic digester metagenome | isolation source: 4 biogas reactors fed with cattle manure at either 37C or 55C with and... | place: Denmark: Kongens Lyngby | collected 2014
ACTATTTCGATGGAATTTATAACGTATATAGATATACCCACTACTGATCTGAATATTGATCATTCAACAGCTACGATGCTTCTCGGTTCCTGTTTCGCGAGTCGTGTAGGAAATAGGCTTCAGCAGCACAAATTCAATGTGGACGTAAATCCTTTCGGCATCTTATACAATCCCTTTTCTATTTCAGGAGCAATTAGAAGAGTTTTGCAACGGCGAGGTTTCACGGAAGCCGACCTTGTTAAACATCAGGGTATGTACCATAGTTTCATGCATCACGGTGACTTCTCTTCACCCGACAAGGAGGCGGCTTTGAAAAAAATTTCATCGCGTTTCGAACATGCCGCACGGGCTATCCGGGAGACGGATCTTTTTTTGATTACTTTCGGAACATCTCATGTGTACTGGAGAATGGAGAGCGGGGAGGTGGTAGCTAATTGCCATAAATTCCCGGAGGGCGAATTTCATAGAGCACGCTTAACTGTCGACGATATCGTGGAGGAATGGAATGAGCTGATCGGGATGTTGTTGGAGATTCGCCCTCACGCCAAACTCCTGTTTACAGTTAGTCCCATTAGGCACTGGAAAGATGGAGCACACGAGAACCAGTTGAGCAAATCGATTCTTCATTTGTCCATCGATAAGTTGCAGAGAAATTTTGCAGATCATGTCCAATACTTTCCTGCTTACGAATTGATGATCGATGAGTTGCGTGATTATCGCTTTTATGATGAGGATATGCTGCACCCGTCACCCGTTGCCGAAGAGTATATCTGGCAACGTTTCTCAGGCACCTTTTTCTCGGATCAAACCCGAGTTATAAATACCGAATGGGCTCGTATTCGCAAGTCGCTCGAACATCGCCCACTTCACCCGGATGGTGAAATGTACTCCCAATTTTTAAAAGACACACTGCTAAAGTTGGATACCTTTTCTAAAAAGTATCCCGCGATTTCATGCCAAGAGGAGAGAAATGAGCTTATCGCCAAGATAAACCGTCACACTAGTTGATCCGATATTGGTTGACCCCGATATTGGTACTGCAGTAATTTTGATATCTAGGGAAAATGATTTATTTTTAACGTAAAATGATCGAGATGAGCTATTCTATCCAAGATATATCTTCATTGTTGGGCATTTCACCTGCTCCTGTCCAGCCTGCGCGTATTTCAAGATTACTGACCGATAGCCGTAAGCTCACGAGTCCTTCCGAAACTCTTTTCGTCGCGCTGACCACGAAAAATAATGATGCCCATCTCTACGTTTCTGAACTCTATCACGCCGGGGTCCGTAATTTTTTGGTCTCAAAGATAATGCCAGAATGGCAGAACTTTCGAGACGCTAATTTTTTACATGTAAAGAACCCACTAGCTTCCCTACAGAAGATTGCCGCTCATCACCGTTCCCGGTTCGATATTCCCGTGATAGGTATCACGGGAAGTAATGGGAAGACCGTGGTAAAAGAGTGGCTCTACCAGCTGCTGGAGCAGGATTTCAATATCGTACGTTCGCCCAGAAGCTACAATTCGCAAATTGGTGTTCCACTTTCCGTGTGGCAACTCGACCCCACGAATGAACTTGCTGTTTTTGAGGCGGGCATATCACAGCCGGATGAAATGGAGTACTTAGAGCCGATTATCCGGCCCACGATTGGGGTATTGACCAAAATTGGAGAAGCTCACCAAGAAAACTTCAATTCGTTGCAGCAAAAATGCATGGAAAAACTGGAGCTGTTTGTTAACAGTAAAGTGTTGATTTTCGATGAGGACAACGATTTGGTCACAAGCTGTGTGGATAGGATGGTTCTTTCGCAAAAGGCGTTTTCGTGGTCCCGTAAAAACAGAGATGCCCACCTCTATATATCCAACATTGAAAAGAAGAGTGAATCTACACGAATCGAATACTCTTTCCTGAAGTTTGACTACGATTTTGAAATTCCTTTCACCGACGAAGCTTCGATCGAGAACGCGATTCATTGTTTAGCGGTGGCACTTTATTTACACGTGATACCAAAGGGTATCGCGGCACGAATGATGTCGCTCGAACCCGTGGCCATGCGTCTTGACGTGCGTCAAGGTAAAAGAGGTTGCCTCCTCATCAATGATAGTTACAATTCCGATTTTAATTCTATAAAAATTGCACTTGATTTTCAACAACAACGAAAAATGAACCGTCCTCTTAAGAAGACGGTAATTCTTTCCGATATCTTACAATCCGGGATAGCACCTCGCCCGCTTTACAAGAAAGTGGCCGGGTTGATGGAACAGAGTGAAATCCAACGACTGGTAGGAATTGGGCCCGATCTTACGAAGAATGCAGATCTTTTCACGACGCCGGAAAAGAACTTCTTCGAATCCACGGAAAAATTCATTGAATCGGAGATATGGAAAGATTTTAAAAACGAGTTGATTCTCTTGAAGGGTGCACGTAAGTATCACTTTGAACAAATCGGAACCTTGCTTGAGGATAGAATTCATGAAACCGTGTTAGAGGTGGATCTCGACGCGCTGGTTCATAACTTCAATTTTTATAAGTCACGCTTGGAGCCCGATGTTAAGATTACCTGCATGGTTAAGGCAAATGGATATGGCGCGGGCGCGGCCGAAATAGCCAAAACGCTCCAATATCATAGGTGCGATTACTTAGCGGTTGCCGTTACGGAGGAAGGGATCGCGTTAAGAAACGAAGGAATTTCCCTCCCTATCATCGTGCTAAACCCGGAGGTAGGGGGATTTGAAGAACTTTATAATTACAGCCTCGAGCCCGAGGTGTATAATTTTCGGATTCTGAAAGCCTTTATAAAGGATTCTGAAAGGCGTGCGATAACCAATTATCCCATGCATATAAAAGTAGATACAGGCATGCACCGCCTGGGTTTCCTGTCGGATGAGATAGCCGAAATGCTACAGTTGATTCGCTCTCAGAAGGGGCTCACGGCTCGATCGGTTTTTTCTCATTTGTCCGCGAGCGAGAGTTGGGTTTTTGATGAATTTACCCATCAGCAGATGGATACTTTCAAGAAAGTGTGCGACCAGATTGAAGAGGGGTTGGGATTCAAAGTTAATCGGCATATTCTCAATTCTGCCGGTATTGAGCGCTTCGCGAATAACCAGCACGATTTGGTTCGTTTGGGAATTGGCCTGTATGGAGTAAGTTCCAGTGGTTTGGAAGGGTTGAGGAACGTGTGCACGTTAAGAACGACCATCTTACAAATAAAACAGATCCGCTCAAACGAAACCGTGGGTTATGGAAGAAAGGAAAAACTAGAGAATGACGCGCGGATTGCTACCATTCGTTTTGGATACGCGGATGGATTAAATCGGCAGTTTGGGAATCGGAAAGGCAAAGTGCTTATTAACGGCCATTATGCTCCCATCGTGGGGAATGTTTGCATGGATCTTTGCATGGTCGACGTAACGGGTATCCCGGCCAACGAGGGGGATACAGCCGTGATATTCGGAGAAGGCCTTACGGTTATCGATCTCGCGGAAAGCATTGGAACAATACCGTATGAAATACTCACCTCGGTTTCTCCTCGAGTGAAAAGAATTTATATTAAAGAGTAAGATCATTTGGTAGACATAGATAAAAAAATCCCGGCAACGATCGTTGCCGGGATTTTTTTATCTATTGGATTGGTTCCTATTACTCAACGAAGAATATAGCAACACGGTTCCAGTCGTTTTCTGCATATGGCTGTTCGGTATCACCCTTCCAGTCAATAGAGATACGATCGCTGCTGATTCCGTACTCGTTGATCAGAGCATCGGCAACCGCTCTTGCACGTCTTTCAGAAAGTGCGAAGTTGTATTCGGGCGTACCGGTTTGTCTGTCAGCGTAAGCTACGATATTAACTTTCGTGTCAGCGTTAGCGTTCAAGTATTCAGCCGTGTTGTGTACACTGATCTGTTGTCTTCTGTCGATTGTGGACGAATTGATGCGGAAGAATACCACGTTCGGCACGTATACACCTTCAGATACTACGGTCGGCTGTACTTCCGGGCACTCGGGGCAAGACTCCGGTCTTTGTCTGAGTTGCTCGTTTTCTGCACGCAGCCTGTTGATCTGGCTGTTAAGATCGTTGATCAGGTTATAGTCCATCAACTCGGCGGGAGTAAAGTCTTGTTTTCCACCCAAGCCAAATTTGATCCCTGCAGTACCGGTGAACATGCTGTCGTAGTCATAGTCGCCAGTAGTTCCAGTACCGTCAAACGACTCTTGCATTACCCTCCATCCCAGTTCAAGGAAGAGAGAAATGCTCTGGGAGAGCTTGAAATTGTTGATTAACCCCACGTTGTAGGTAAGGGTTTGGTTTTGGTGTTTAAACAGGTCGCCATCGGGATTGGGTTTCTTCCAGTCCTCGTCCAACCCGTACATGTAACCGATACCCAGGTAGGGTACAAGGCTATACACCCTGTCGGGGTTATAGCTGCCCCACGCGTTGATGATGTCGTACATTACATCGACATGGCCGCCTAACCAGTTCTGCTCGGGGCCGAAAGGTACATTGGCAACGTGTTTGATATGACCGCCGTCAATAACCAAACGAGTACCCCAGTTGGGAGAGTTCCAGCGTCCGATCTCCAGTTGGCCCATCCAGCCCAAACGATCCCCGAAGTTTGCATCGGCATCATTCTCGGCTTTAGTCATATAAAGGTTGGTTCCACCTCCAAGACCGATGTACCAGTTGTCACTTCCCTTGTTTTTCAGATACACTGTACCGTGAGAAACGTTTTGTACTTCTTGTGCACTTATGCTAAATGCAACAAGAGCAGAGAATAAAAGTAAACTAAACTTTTTCATAAATTTAAATTCTAATTAAACATTTTTTTTGTTACAATAACTCGATATTATTTTGTTATGTTCAGTGTGTACTGCACTCAGCACGCACTTTTATTGGTCCATGTATAACGTTTCCGTTATAAAAATGTTCGATAAAATTACCAAATTATGTGTAATTATATCGCCTGAAGAAGTTTATGCGTTTAAAATTAGCACATAAACTTAAGTTGCAAATATAAAACTTAAATTTTATATAATCTCTTTTTTCTTCAAAAAAACAGTGAAAATCGCTTATGTATGGCGTTTTTCCACGTTTTACACCTTTTTTTTGCCCCTAAAGAATAAAGAACATTTTAACCTAAATAGCTTTTTAGTAGTTTGCTCCTGGAATCCTGTCTTAACCTGCGAATCGCTTTTTCCTTGATTTGTCGCACGCGCTCGCGGGTAAGCTGGAACTTATCACCAATCTCTTCGAGTGTCATCTCCTGACATCCGATGCCGAAGAACATTTTAATGATATCACTCTCTCTCTCGGTGAGGGTTGAGAGCGCTCTGTCAATCTCCTTCTGAAGCGATTCGTTGATCAGTTTGCGATCGGCGATCGGTGCATCATCATTGACCAGGACATCCAGCAGGCTGTTGTCTTCCCCTTCCACGAAGGGTGCATCCATTGAGATATGACGTCCTGAAACCTTCAGTGAGTCTGTCACCTTCTCCACTGAGATATCCAGCTCTATTGCCAACTCTTCGGCGGAGGGCCTGCGCTCATTCTCCTGTTCAAATTTCTGGAAAGCCTTGCTTATCTTGTTGAGTGAGCCCACCTGATTCAACGGGAGTCTCACAATCCTTGATTGTTCAGCCAGTGCCTGCAGGATAGATTGACGGATCCACCATACAGCATAACTGATGAATTTAAACCCCCTGGTCTCGTCGAATTTCTCGGCAGCCTTTATCAAACCCAGATTACCTTCGTTGATGAGGTCCGGCAGACTCAATCCCTGATTCTGGTATTGTTTTGCTACCGATACAACAAAACGCAGGTTGGCCCTGGTGAGTTTTTCCAAAGCCTGACGATCACCTTTCTTTATTGCCTGCGCTAACTCCACTTCCTCCTCAACGGTGATCAGGTCCTCACGACCGATCTCCTGAAGATATTTGTCAAGGGAGGCGCTTTCCCGATTGGTGATCGATTTTGTAATTTTAAGTTGTCTCATTTATCTCTATTAATACTGGATTATCGTTCATTAAATCATTGAGGGCTGCAAAAGTACGAAATATTTTCGTCATAATGGCCAAAACAGCACTTATACTAAACATATAGCAAAGGAATCCGGCGTAAACCTAATTCCTTTGCTATACAAACATAATTTGCGCTGTTTTTGTTACTGAAAAGAGGGTGATTAACTTTTCTTAACCTGATATTACTCACTCGCCAGGTCAATGGCGATATATTGCGTGCGTCCGTTCGGATAAAATCCTGCAACGAGTAACACCTTGTCCTCACGGGTTCTTGTGGCAGCGATGATTCTGTTTACATCACTTTCACTGTTCACCGGGGTGTTGTTCATCCGCATAATGATGAATCCTTTTTTTATCCCTTTTGTATCAAAAAGTGAACCACTTTTTACATTGACTACTTCAATACCGCTGTTGATACCCATCTCTTTCTTCATTTCCTCGGATAGCGGTTTGAATGTAGCACCCAGTGCGCTTACAGGATCAGTGCTGCGTGTGATTTCGGTGTTCCCTTCATCGTTCTTCAGCTCCACGTTGAAATTGCGATTGTTCCCTTTACGGTCGACAGTTACACTGATCTTGTCACCCGGTCTGTACTTGTTCAGTTGTATCTGTAACTCTGCGAAATTGCGGATAGGTATATTATTAATGGCAGTGAGGATGTCTCCTTTCTCAATGCCGGCCGATTTTGCCGAACTTCTTTCACTGAAATCTTCCACCAGTACCCCTCTTATTTGTGAGAGTTCCCGTGCTTTTTCCGGATCCTCACGCCTGATATTTTCAATGTTGGGAACCTGGATGCCCAGGTAAGCGCGCTGCACCGCACCAAATTCCTTCAGGTCGGCTGCCATTTTGCCCGCTATGGAGATGGGCACGGCAAAAGCATATCCGGCAAAATTACCTGTCTGTGAATAGATGGCGGTATTAATACCCACCAGTTCGCCACGCGTGTTGACCAATGCTCCGCCACTGTTTCCCGGGTTGACTGCGGCATCAATCTGAATGAACGATTGGATACCCAGACCGCCACCCATCACGTTGCCTCTGTTCTTTGCACTCACGATACCGGCAGTAACGGTCGAGGTGAGGTTGAACGGGTTTCCCACTGCCAGCACCCATTCACCTACCTGCAAGGCATCGGAGTTGCCGAAGGTGAGGTAGGGGAATTCACTTCCTTCAATTTTCAGCAGGGCGATATCACTCAGTTTATCTGTTCCCACCACCTTGGCGGTAAATTCCCTGTTGTCGTTCAGCGATACCAGGACCTCTGTGGCATTTTCCACCACATGGTTGTTGGTGATGATGTATCCATCTTTGGAGATGATGACACCCGAGCCGAAGCCAACCTGTTCGCGTGGTTGTGCAGGTCCCCTCTCTCCGAATCCAAAGAAGAAATCAAAAGGATTCATGTATTGTTGCTGACTGATGGATTTTGTTTTCACATGAACTACACCATCCACTGAGCGTGATGCTGCCTCCGTAAAATCGGGATAACCATCAGGGGTAGTGAGGTTTGCAAGCACGATGTTCTGGTCCTGATCAAACGAATCAGCCATGGCGCCTATCTCCACAGAGGGTGTATTGTCTGCTGTGCCAAAGTTAAACCGGTTCCCGTTGTTGCCGGTCATTACATTGTAGCCCACTAATGTAATCACTGAACTGACAATAGCTACCAGCAGGATAACAATTACATTTTTAGTATTACTTGTATTCATATTCATTGATGTTGAAGTTTGTTTGATATCTCATTACTACAAATGTAACACAAAAAATGTGCACATTCGTATCTGTCAGAATTGCTTTTTAACACTTTTAACGGAAAGAATATCTGATTAACCCCATTTAACCCTATTCCGTTCTTTAACGTATGACAGGTGACATTATGGCATTCCTGACCAGTTTGTTTCAGCGCCTGCTGTTGTTTCTTCTGTTGGCATATTTCCTGAAACGGAAATTGTTAAAAGGTTGAAACAGATCAAAAAGGAGCAGATTGATGTGGTATTTGCCTCCATCGAACAAACGACTGTTCCTGTTGATGATGACCAGCTGGACCCAAAACCGGATGATCAGAAGCAACAGGGCAAATCCTGCAAGGTAATAACTCGAGGTGAAAGCACCTACCGTGACGGCTGCGATCAACGCAGTGAAAAACGAGAATTTGGAGAATGTCTCCAGTCCGAAAAGGTGAGAGGCACTACCTTTATAAAACTGTTTTGAATAGAGGTATTTCGATTTTAATGATCTCCAGGTGAAGAAGCTGTCGATGCCGTGGGTCTCAGTCATGCTTTCGGGTGAGACAACAACGCCTGTGCTCTTCCCCCGTGCGATCCTGTTGATGTAGAGATCATCCTCACCTCCCTCTCTGTTCAGTATCGGGGAGAAACCTTTATGCCCGAAAAAAAGCTCTTTCCTGTATGCCATATTCCGTCCGATACCCATGAACGGTTTACCGGCGATCGCCATGGAGATGAATTTGAGGTGATGGATAAGATTGTCGAAAAGAATGAATCTTCGCATCCGCACCTTCTTATCCATGACCAGTCTGCTGTATCCCAACACGATGTCTCTACCCTTTGCGAACTCTCTGCCGTAAGATCTGATCCACGCTGTGGTGCATGGCCTGCAGTAGGCTTCGGTAAAGAGGAGTATATCATTCTTTGCTGCTTTAATGCCAAGTGTGAGCGCCAGTTTCTTTTCGTTGATACTGTCTGCCTCTGCCGGAACATGGGTGTGGTACAGCTGTGGATATTTTAACCCGGCAGCCTTCAGCATCATGTCTGTCTCATCTGTCGAGCCACTGTTCACCACAATCACTTCAAAGTTGGGGTAGTCCTGATTCAGCATAAAAGGGAGGTTCATCTCCAGCTCATCCGAATTGTTTTTCGATGTGAGGATGACCGAGATACCGGGAAGCTCCTCCCCGCTGATCGCTGTCTCTTTTCTTTTTCTCTCGTAAATGTAGGGCTTCCGGTACAGTAGGAGATGGAACAGTAATTGAATGAAGAAGAAAAAAAGCAGTACAGCCCCCAAAACCCATTCAACAACAGAGAGTTGAGAGAAGAAAGAAAAGATTATATCCATGTTTGAACTGTTTATAAAGAGTCAGAGAAGTAGGATGCAGGATTTTCACGACAGTTATATTGTGACACCATGGTCTCACCATAGGCACCAGCAGAGCGTATCGCTACCAGATCACCCCTGTGGGCCCTGTTCAGCATCATCCCCTCGGCAAACACATCACTCGACTCACAGATAGGTCCGACCACATCGTAGGGGGTGTATGCTTCATCGGAGCTGATGTTTTCGATGTGATGGAACGCCTGGTAAAGCGCCGGACGAATCAGATCGGTCATGCCGGCATCCACGATGAGGAATTTCTTTTGCAGTCCCTCCTTCACAAAGGTAGTGCGGGCAATCAGCGAGCCACAGGGAGCAACCACAGACCGTCCCAGTTCGAAATGAAGGGTTTGATTATCCTGTAGCTTCATATATTTTCCGAAAAGGCGAAAATAGGATTCAAAGTCGGCAATCGGACAATGGTTCGGGTGCTGATAATTGATACCCAATCCACCACCTACATTGATCACCGGAAGCCTGATCCCCTGTTTGTTGAACCACTCCTGCAGCTCCATTGCTTTCACACAAAGATCCTCGAACGATGAGAGATCGGTGATTTGTGAGCCGATATGAAAATGCATCCCTATCAGTTCAATGTTCCCCGAAACAGCGATGAGTTGCAGCACCGCTGGCAGATCCTGCTCGTTGATGCCGAATTTGTTTTCGTTCAGGCCGGTGGTGATGTACTTGTGTGTATGTGCATCCACGTTGGGGTTGATACGGAGAGCCACGCGTGCCTTTTTCCCTTTTTCCGAAGCAAGGGTGTTGATCACCTCCAGCTCCGGGAGTGACTCCACATTAAAACAAAAGATATCATTGTCCAGACCGATATGTATCTCCCTGTCGGTTTTGCCTACACCGGCAAAGGCTATTTTTGCAGCTGAGAAACCACACTCCAGCGCCCGCAGTATCTCATTGCCGCTCACACAGTCGGCACCAAATCCGTAAGATGCAATCTCTTTCAGAATACGGGGGTTGTCGTTTGCTTTGATGGCATAGTGAATGTGAAAGGGTCTGTTTTCCGTCTCTTTTTTTATCGTGTTGAGCGTTTCCCGCAACAGCTCCATGTCGTAATAATAGAAGGGTGTCTCGAGTGTTTCAAATTGCTCAACGGGGAATGTACCTTTGATCATTGATATAAATGTATAAGTAGGTTTATTTTTAACGCATCATACTGTTCATGTTGATGGATGCATCACTGTCCGGATGACAAAATTACGATTTTTTCGGTGAATCTCTTACTTTCCGACAAAAGAATATGCCTGCTCCAGTTTTTGCTCCGGGGGAAGGGCTGCCTCTATCCAGTGAATGGTGAAGCCGCGCCGTTCCATACCCCTGAACCAGGTCATCTGCCTCTTGGCAAACTGATGAATAGCGGTCTCCAGCTGCCTGAACATCTCTTCATAGCTGATCGCTCCCACAACATGGAGCGTCACATATTTGTATTCAAGGCCGTAATAGATCAGATCGTCCGGAGAAACACCCGAGGCAATGATCTTCTTCACCTCCTCTGTCATCCCCTCCTGAAGGCGCGATTTCAGGCGTTTTGTGATCTTCTCGCGACGTAAATCACGGTCGATGTGCAGTCCCAGGATTGTGCTCTCCAGCGGTGGGAATGCGCAGGCTGAAGATCGGTTCTTCGACTGGTAATCGGCAATCTCGATAGCACGGATTGCCCGTTTTTTTGTATCTGTGTCGGTTGTGTTGTGCAGCGGACGGTAACTGCGCAGAATACGGGTGAGCTCCTCCAGAGACCTGTTTTCTAGCGATCTTCTCAATGTCGTGTCTGCCGGCACATCGGGCAGGTTATACCCCTTCAGCACCGATTCAATATAGAGTCCGGTACCGCCACACAGGATAGGTCTTTTCTCCCGGCTCACTATGTCGTTGTAGGCTGCATGAAAATCGTGCTGGTAATCGAAGAGCGTATATTTGTCCCCCGGTTCGCGGATGTCGATCAGGTGATAGGGGACAGATTCTCCTCCCACGGTATACTCCGAGAGATCTTTCCCCGTTCCTATATCCATCTCCCTGTATATCTGCCGGGAATCGGCACTCAGGATCTCGCCGTTGAGTGCATGTGCCAGGTGCGCGGCAAAAGTTGTCTTGCCACAGGCGGTCGGTCCAAGGATTGTGATAAGCTCGTTCTTCATGTTACCAGCTGCCACCGGCACCTCCACCACCGAAACTACCACCACCGCCACCGCCAAAGCCGCCGAAGCCACCGCCTCTTCTGCCACCACCGATTACAGGCGGGAAAAAGATGGGTGGTCCACTGCTTCTGCGATGACCATCGTTGTCGATATGCTGATCACCTCCACCCGAGAAGATGGCAAGCAGGATGATGATGCCGATGATGATGATGATGATTGCAAAAAGCGGCAGGCCCTCTTCCTCTGCTTCCTCTGCACTGAACTCACCCGACAGGCGCCCGATCATCACATCGATGGCTGCGTTGACACCGCCGAAATAATCATCCTCCGCGAAATAGGGGATCATATCATTGCGTACAATACGTCCTGCATAAGCGTCGTTGATGCGTGCTTCCAGCCCGTAACCGGCAGCGATAAATGCCTGTCCCCTGCTGTTGCCGGTTTTGGGCTTAATCAGTATCACTGCACCGTTATTCTTGCTCTTCTGTCCGATTTCCCACATCTCACCAAGACGGAATGAGTAATCCGATGCGGGATAACCACCCAGGTCGCTGACAGTCACAACATAAATCTGTGTGGAGGTGGAGTCGTTATAAGCGAGCAGCTTCTGCTCCAGTGCCGCATTTTCGGCAGGAGAGAAGATCCCGGCAAAATCGTTCACCAGACGGAATGGAACCATCGGTTCAGGAATATCCTGTGCCGACACCCCCAAAGTGATTTGTACAATTGTGAATATAAGAAGAAATCTACTCCTCCAGAATAACTTCATCGCTTAGTTCGTTTATATCATTTTCCGAAACCGGATAGAGCGCTTTGATCAATTCTCCTACTTTGCCCACACCCTTGCAGATGCCATCGGTGATCTCTCCTCTCCTGAAGCAGGCAAGCATCTCCTCCAGCGCATCGTCCCAAAAATTGTTGCGCACTGCGTCGTTGATTCCTTTATCTCCCAGAATGGCTGCCTTGTGGTCGGTGGGTGACAGGTAGACGAGTACCCCATTCCGGAGGTGGGTGTTGTTCATCTTCAAGTGGTGAAATTTAATGAACGCAGCCTCCAGCGGATCTCCTTTACACTGTTTCGCTATACAGACACGAATCTCCCCGGAAGTGTGACTTTCGGCACTTCTGATCGCTTCCGTAATCTTATCCAGTTCCTCTTTGTTCAGCATAACGCTTCGTATCTCCCTTAAAACTGAACCTCGGGTGCGGTCTGTGCTCCGGGCAGAGCTTCAAAATAGGCTTTTGACTCAAACTTAAACCACTTCGCATAGATCACCTGCGGGAACTTGCGGATGTAGGAGTTGTAATCCTGTGCTGTCTGATTGAATTTGTTGCGTTCAACCGAGATCCTGTTCTCTGTCCCTGCCAGCTCATCCTGCAATGCAAGGAAGTTCTGGTTTGCTTTGAGCTCAGGATAGTTCTCCTGTATCAGCAACAGCCTGCCCAGTGCCTGACTCAGCTGATTCTGTGCCTGCTGGTACTCCTGCAGGCTCTCGGTCGTGAGGTTCTCGGGGTTGATGTTGGTCTGCGTAGCCCTGGCCCTGGCCTCGGTCACCTGAGTGAATGTCTCCTGTTCGTGGGTGGCATAACCTTTCACTGTGTTTACCAGGTTGGGGATGAGGTCTGCACGACGTTGATAGGCGTTCTGTACATTGCCCCACTGCGCTGTGACAGCTTCCTGTTTCTCTACCATTCTGTTATAACCCTGGCAGCCGGTGAGCATCGTGGCACCAATAACAATCAATACAATGTAGGATAACTTTTTCATTCTGATCGGGATTAATATTTGTTTAAGCAATTATGCAAAGAAAGTTTATTCAGCCTGTTGTTCAGCTGCAGAAGCAAAAGTAAATAAAAATGTTCATCCTACAGCAATGTGTCAACACTTTATATCAGCCAATGCTAAAATAACAGATTAATTGCGGGAAAGGTTTTGAATGCCTCTCATTTTATCTGAAACTTTTTTTATATCTTTGTTGTTCTGAAGAATGCGAAGGCAATTAATTGATTTCTTGAGACGAAAAATCAGCGTTGCTTTCCAACCAAATATTTATTATGAAACGAATAGTCCTCCCTTTCTTTTTATCAGTAATTTCATTTGTCGTTGTAGCTGCTCATACGGGCAACACCGTCAATGTTGTTTCAGATTCCCTGCAGCTGCCGGACAGCCTGGACCTGTTTCACGACATGACAGATATCAGCCGGCAGATAGAACAACGTACCACACCCAGGCAGAACGAACAAACAGTGGTGTCCGCAATAGCAGCGTCCCCTCTCGATAGTGTGCCGCCGGTCATCCCTCCTCAGCTGTTTCTGCCACAACAGGAAGAGAGCGATTCTCTTCTGTATATCAACCCACTCGATTCGGTATATCTGAGAAGCGAGAGCGGAACACTGCAGCTTCCCCTGAGGACTTTTGATATGGATGCATTACGCGGGATGACCTTTCGTGACACCCTTTTTTATAACCCGCTCTTTCTGCCGATGATCTATACCGGCAAGATGCTGCCCCGTGGTCTCTCTTTTTATCCGTTGGGTGACGATTCGGATAAAGGATTGCTTATCCCTCTGGAGAAAACATTCGCACCTGCATTGCAGCATACCGATTTTGTGCAGAACGTGCGAATCGATTATTACAGGAATTATCCTGACAGGATCAGATATTCCATCCTCGATTTCGACTCCATTCCCCGGGTGGAAAGCAGCGATGCGATTGTGAGAGAGACCTTCAATCCGTTTCGTGACCTGTTGAAAACAGAAACAACCTACTCACTGGACGCACCCGGTGTGGATGTGACATCCATCGACCGCAAATATTGGGTCCGTAGCGGAGAGCACTCTTTCCAGTTTGCACAGAATTATTTCTCCAACAACTGGCATAAGGGAGGTACGAACAACCTCAATTTCAATAATCATCATGTCGTCAGGCTAAACTATCAGAAAGAGAAAATAAGGTTCAATAACACACTTGAGTGGCGGTTATCCCTGTTTAATGCACCGGAAGATTCAGTGAGGAGCTATCGCATCGGGGACGACCTGATCCGTTATTATGGTGACTTCGGGGTGAATGCTTTCATGAAAGGATGGTCCTACTCCACCAACCTGGAAGCAAAATCACAGCTGTTCAATAATTATAACACCAATTCTAATGATATGAGATCTTCATTTCTTTCACCATTATATGTGAATGCCGGTATAGGTTTGAAATATGAAATGAATAAAAGATCGGAGAAGGTGCGTCATCGCGGTGTGAAATGGACACTGGCTTTAGCGCCGGTTTCTCTTAACTACAAATATGTGGGGAATGATGCCATCGATGTGAAACGATACGGTATCCCCGAAGGGAAAAAATCACTTATGGATATCGGTTCAACTATTACATCCATCCTGAAATACGATATCACACGCTATATTACCTGGGACTCACGCCTGACCTACTTTACCAGTTATGAGAAAGTGATGTCTGAGTTCGAGAACGGATTGAATATGGCATTGAGCAATGCCTTTTCCACACGTATCTATGTGAATGTACGATACGATGACGGAGTGCCGGCCGACCCTGATTTCCAGTACTGGCAAATGAGTCAGACGCTTAGCTTCGGCCTGAATTACAAATGGTGATCTCAGCAGAAACGGGCATCTTCCGGTAAGGTGTAACCGTTTAAGAAATCGGTTGTTTTCATCCGCTTCTTGCCCGATAACTGAAGGTCTGTGATGCGGATAATCCCATCACGGACAACCACATCAATAAATGTTTTATTGTCTGTCCGGATGGTACCTGCAGGCAAGTTATCTGCACTGACGCTGATCAGCTCACCAGCGAAAAGCTTCACCCGCAAGGGTTGATCACTTCCGTTTCCGCACAATTCAGTCCACGCTGCCGGATAGGGCGATAACCCGCGGATAAAATCATGCAGCTCCCCTGCACTCTTTCCCCAATCTATCCGACAGGTCTCTTTGAATATTTTTGGTGCGGACTTCAATTCTGCCACATTTTCAATCAGTTCATCCTGCGCCACAGCTGTCACCGTGTCACTCAGCACGGCATCCACCGTTTTGAGCACAAGCGCTGCACCCATCACCATCAGCTTGTCATGCATCGTCCCGGCATCGTCCGTTTCAGTGATGGAGGTCTTCTCCCGGTAAATGATCTTTCCGGTATCTATTTCATGTGAGAGGAAAAAGGTGGTCACACCGGTCTCTCTCTCTCCGTTGATGATGGCCCAGTTGATGGGGGCAGCACCTCTGTACTGCGGTAGTAGCGAGGAGTGGAGGTTAAAGGTGCCCCTGGGCGGCATATTCCATACCACCTCAGGCAACATGCGGAATGCCACTACGATTTGCAGATCGGCCTGCAGCTGTCTCAATTGGGTCAGGAACGCTTCATCCTTCAGCTTTTCGGGTTGCAGTACTGTCAGTCCCTGCTGCAACGCATATTGCTTCACAGCCGACGGTTGCAGCCTGTACCCTCTGCCTGACGGCTTGTCGGGCATGGTGACTACGCCCACCACATTGTAACCCTTCTCAACCAGTGCTTTCAGCGACTCCACGGCAAACTCGGGTGTGCCCATGAAGATGATTCGCAGCGCTTTCTTTTCCATTTCAGTGTCTTTGCTATTCATCCGTTTCAGAATAATTTTCCACCAACACCTCCCTGTAGGAGTTAAATACCGACGACTGCGACAGGATTCCCTTATAGACACCTTTGTCATCTATCACCGGCAGATTCCATGCTTTTGTATTCTCAAATGTCGCCATCACCTCTTCCATGCTGGAGCTGATCTCTATTTTCGCGGGTGCACCCACCATGAACTTCTGTACAGTGAAACGGTCATACAGTTCCGGTCGGAACATGATATTGCGGATATCATTCATCATCACCAGCCCAAGCAGGACACCGTCACTATTCACCACGGGGAAAATATTGCGGTTGGATGAGGAGATCACTTTCACCATCTCACCAAGCGACATGGTTGGTCTCACGGTGGGGATATCTTTTTCCAGCAGATCCTCTATCTTTAAAAAGGTGAGCACTGCCTTGTCTTTGTGATGCGTAATCAATTCCCCTCTCTTGGCAAGACGCATGGCATAGATACTGTGTTTCTCGAACACCAGGATCGTACCGTAGGAAACCAGTGAGACAATCATGAGCGGAAGAAACAGATCGTAACCACCGGTAAGTTCCGCGATAAGAAAGGTGCCGGTAAGGGGAGCATGCATCACACCTGCCATTACCCCAGCCATGCCCATCAGCGCGAAGTTTTCCTGAGGGAGGTAGGTGGTATACCCCATCTCGTTGAGGGCGTAGGAGTAGATAAAACCTGCAATGCAACCCAGAAACAGGGTGGGGGCAAACACTCCTCCCGTTCCTCCACCACCGTTGGTGGCACTGGTGGCGAACACTTTAAAGAGAATGACCAGCACAAGGAAGACCACGATGGTCCAGCGGCTCTCCATGTTGTAAAAAAAACTTTCGTTGGTGAGTGAGCGGAACGAGTCTCCCCCCGCCAACAGTGTGTTGATGGTGTTGTATCCTTCACCAAAGAGCGGCGGGAACAGAAAAATAAGGATACTCAGGAGGGTACCCCCGAGCAGGAATTTTTTCCAGTGCGAGAGCTTGTGGAAGATCCCTTCACACCAGCTCATGGCGCGTATAACGTAAAGAGAGATAAACCCGCATAAGATACCCAGAAGTATCACGTAGGGGATGCGGTTGAGCATGAACGGCTCCACCTGCGAATAGGCGAACATGGCGCCCATGCCTGTGAGCAGATAGGAGACGGTGGTCGCTGTGACGGCAGTCACCAGCAGCGGGAGGATGGACGACATGGTGAGGTCGAGCAGCAGCACCTCTATCACGAACAGGATGCCGGCAATGGGTGCTTTGAAAATGCCGGCAATCGCACCGGCGGCACCACAGCCCACCAGGATCATCAGACTGTGCTGTTCCAGCTTGAAGAACCGCCCCAGGTTAGACCCGATGGCTGAACCGGTCAGCACGATCGGTGCCTCAGCACCTACCGATCCACCGAACCCGATGGTGATGGAACTGGCCACCAGCGATGAGTGCATGTTGTGCTGTTTGATGCGGCTTTTGCGCTGTGAGATGGAGAAGAGTATCTTTGTGACTCCGTGGCTGATATCATCTTTGACAATGTACTTCACATAGAGTCCTGCCAGCAGGATCCCCACGATGGGGAAGAGCAGGTAGGAAAAGTTCATGTTTGCATGACTGAAATTTTCGGTAAGAAAAACCTGGAAAAAGTGAATGGCTGTCTTCAGCAACCATGCTGCCAGTGCAGTCAGAATACCGACAAGGAAGCAGACGAACAGCAGAAAATGGCGCTCTTTGATGTGGGAGTCACGCCAGAGGAAAAATTGATTGTATATCTCTTTTATTTGCATCGGAACAACAGATTTCATAAGCCGATTGCAAAGATAACCAAATTCTTTACTTACGGATAATATTGATGGTACCGTTCTTGCCCAACTTCACAATTGATGAAGGCACGGCATCGCGATGTTCATTCTGCCTGAAGGTGACAATGTAATCGACACCCTCTTTTATCTCCTTGCTGATCTGCGTGAACCGCGACGGAGCGGGTTCTCCGCTTATGTTTGCTGAGGTCGATACGATGGGTTTGCGAAACTGCCGGCACAGTTCTGCCGAAAAAAGCTCGTCGGTTATGCGGATGCCGATGGTGCCGTCAGTTGAGATGAGGTTGGCCGCGAGGTTTTTCGCATCTTCATAGATGATGGTGAGCGGCTTGTCGGTCAGGTCAATCAGGTCCCATGCAATATCGGGCACCTCCTGAATGTAGGTCTGCAGCTTGGCCGGATTGTCCATCAGCACCAGCATCGACTTGCTGTCGTCACGCTCTTTCAGCTTGTAGATGCGGTTCACCGCTTCTTCGTTGGTGGCATCGCAGCCTATGCCCCAGATGGTGTCGGTGGGGTAGAGTATAATCCCGCCATTCCTGAGCACCTCACATGCTTTTTTGATATCTTCCTGCATAATTCCCTTTGTCGTTGTTGGTCAATTGAATAGGTTGTCAGTCACTCCGTTCTGACGCTTTGCATCACCTGCACATCATCAAAACTGTCTCCTGCGGAGAGCCACTCCTTCAGGCTGCCGGCCTTTATGAAGCCGGCTTTTGTGAAGAGTTGAATGCTTATGGTGTTGCTTGCCGGTATAAAGGCATAGAGTTGATGAAGGTTGAGAAAGTCAAATGTATACGCTTCCAGCAGCTTCAATGCCTGCAGACCGTAGCCCTGCTCTCTGAACCGTTTGTCGATAAGGATGCCGACACCTGCCCTCCTGTGAAGAGGATCAAAGTCATAGAGGTCAACAGTGCCGATGGCCTCACCACGCTCCTTCAGCTCAACCATCAGACGGAGCTGTCTGTCCGTGTAGATATCCTGTTTGGAATCGATCAGGTACTGCCTGATGGTGAAACGGGAGAAGGGCGCAACATTGATGCCATTTTTCCACATTTCGGTGTCGTTCTCCCAGCTGTAGAGCACCTCCAGATCCTCAGGCTCGGTGGCACGCAGGCGGATCAGTTTATTTTCCAGCAGCTTCTTCATCCTCTGTCCTGTTTTCGGAGTACTCCCTCTCTTCCTCTTCTGTCTTGTATGCTGAGTCCTCAGTCATTTCCTCTTCTGTAGCTCTCTCCTCTTCCGGCAGTTCAGTCAGGTTTGCCAGTTCGGTATAGGAGGGTTTGCAATAGAGGAAGATAATAAAAAGGACCACCGTGATCCACATGAAATTGCTGTTGCGGGAAAAACCGAACAGGAGGATATTGAGTAACGTCACCGCACTGATGGTATATAAACGGATGAAGGAAGTATTTTGATATACGCTCAAAGCAATAGCTGTCTCAGCCGGCCGGGGCACTTTATTCAGCCTCCGGGCAAAAAGTTTCAGGGCCAGGGGTATGGCGATGATAGAGATCATGATGATGTATCTTTCCAGCGTGACACCAATCAGCTCACTTTCCTGCATGAGAGGGATAATCCGGAACAGCAGCAGTATAAAAAGCAGCACAAGCGTGATGATATTAATGTAGTAGTGCCTTCTGAGAACACCGATGAGCCTCTCCATTTTATTCTCTTCCCTCATTTCGATAGTAGTTTATAGGATTCATCAAAAGGTGTCCGGTTGAGAATAGACCGTCCCAGCGTCACCTCATCGGCATACTCCAGCTCATCACCCACGGAGACACCCCTGGCTATAATCGTCACTTTAACGTCGTAAGGCTGGAGCTTGCGGAAGATGTAGAAGTTGGTGGTGTCACCTTCCATCGTGGCACTCAGTGCAAGTATCACCTCTTTGATCCCACCGTTCCTCACCCTCTCAACAAGGGAGCTGATCTCCAGATCCGACGGGCCAATACCATCGATGGGAGAGATGATGCCACCCAGCACATGATACAATCCTCCAAACTGAATGGTCTTCTCTATGGCCATCACCTCTTTCACATTCTCAACAACGCAGACGACAGCGCGGTCACGTCTGTTATCCGCACAGAGGCTGCAGATTTCTGTATCGGAGATGTTGTGGCAGACAGCACAGTATTTTACCTCCTGTATCAGTTTAAGCAGGGTATCGGTGAAATGGACCACTTTCTCTTCATCCTGTCTGAGCAGGTGCAGCACCAACCGAAGTGCCGACTTCCTCCCTATTCCCGGTAGCCTGGCAAACTCGTTCACTGCATTCTCAAGTAAAGTGGATGGGTATGCGCTGTTCATTACGTATCATTTTTCGTGCACCGCAAAGATACGATGATTCAATTTATCGGACAAATAACTTTTCAGGCTGGTGATATAAAATATAAGGCCATATTTTTATTCCGATTTCGTTTTTTGTTTGATATAAGTTTGTAATTTTGTGACTCCATCAATTTTTGTTATTATTTATAAAAAAAAGGAGGGTTATGAAGGTACTCTTAGCGACAGGTAAACCATTTGCTATGCAGGCAGTGGAGGGGATACAAAACATTATTGAAGCGGCAGGGCATACATTTGTTAAACTGGAGAGTTATGCCGGCAAATCCCAGTTACTTGAAGCGGTGAAAGATGCAAACGCCATTATAATCCGTAGCGATGTGATTGACCGTGAGGTGATGGAGGCGGCACCCAACCTGAAGGTTGTGGTCCGTGCGGGTGCCGGTTACGACAATGTGGATCTCGATGTTGCCACCAGCCGTGATATCTGCGTGATGAACACTCCCGGACAAAATGCTATTGCCGTGGCAGAGCTTGTGTTGGGTATGCTGATCTACATGCAGCGGAACCAGTTCGACGGGAGCGTGGGACGGGAGATATCTGCCAGGCGTCTGGGACTCTATGCCTTTGGCAATGTGGCCAAGATGGTTGCCAAGATTGCACGTGGTTTCAGCATGACGGTCAATGCCTATTCACCTACGCTCTCACACGATGATCTCCGTAAAGAGGGTGAATATGGTGTAGTCACTGTCTATAGCAACAAAGAGTTGTTTGAGAAAAGCGATTTTGTCTCACTGCATATGCCGCTGCTTCCCGAGACACGTAATTGTGTGAACTACGATCTCCTCTCACTCATGCCCCGCGACGGGGTGCTGATTAATACAGCCCGCAAAGAACTGGTGGTGGAGGAGGATCTGCTGCGTATCATGGAAGAGCGACCCTGCTTTCAGTTTATCACCGATGTGATGCCTGTGCGGCATGAAGAATTCCTCTCCCGTTTCCCGAAACGCTATTTCTCCACACCGAAGAAAACAGGTGCCCAGACCAACGAGGCCAACATCAACGCGGGCCTGGCTGCCGCAAGTCAGATTGTCGCTTTCTTTCAAAATGGTGACGAACAATTCAGAGTGAACAACAAATCATAAAAATGATAATCGTATGAAGAAGTACAATTTCAACGCAGGACCATGTGTCCTCCCCCGACAGGCAGTAGAGTCCGCCATTGATGCGATCCGTGATTTTGATAATACCGGCATCGGTATCCTGGAGATCTCACATCGTACCCCCGGATGGGAACGGATCATGAAAGAGACTGCCGACCTCTGGAAGGAGTTGCTGCATATCCCCGATAATTACAGGGTGCTCTTCCTCGGAGGCGGTGCCAGCATGCAGTTCCTTGATGTGCCTGCCAACCTCATGAAAAAGAAGGCTGCTTATCTGCAGACCGGGGTATGGGCAAAAAAAGCAATCAAAGAGGCGAAGTTCTACGGAGAGGTGGAGATTGTGGCTTCCTCGGAAGACAGGAATTACTCCTATATCCCTAAAGGATACACTATCCCGTCCGATGCCGATTATTTTCATATCACCACCAACAACACCATCTATGGTACGGAGCTGCACGAAGATATCGACAGCCCCGTGACATTGGTTGCCGACATGTCGTCAGACATCATGAGCCGTCCGGTAGATGTCTCCAAATATGGCATCATCTACGGAGGGGCACAGAAGAACGTCGGTCCTGCAGGAGTCGCTTTTGTGATTGTCCGTGAGGATATCCTCGGTAAGCTGGACCGACCACTGCAGTCCATGATCGATTACCGTACACACATAGGTGATGTGGAGAAGAACAGATCCATGTTCAACACCCCGCCGGTGTTCCCCATCTTCGTGATGCATGAAACCCTCAAATGGGTGAAGGAGCTGGGCGGCCTGGAAGCCATGTATAAGCTGAACAAAGAGAAAGCAGCAATGCTCTATGACGAGATTGAGAGAAACAGCCTCTTCGTAGGTACCGCTGCAAAAGAGGATCGCTCCATCATGAACGTCTGCTTCGTCATGAATGAAGCGCATAAGGAGCAAGAAGCTGCATTCCTTGAATTCGCAAAGGAGAGAGGAATGGTGGGCATCAAGGGACACCGCTCGGTGGGTGGTTTCCGTGCATCTATCTATAACGCCTGTCCCAAGGAAGCGGTAGAGGCACTGATCCAGTGCATGCAGGATTTCGAGAAACAGCATTAAGCATTTTTTACTGACACATAGCAGCAGGTGGGTTCACGACGTGAGCCCACCTTTTTTCAATCTTATTCCTGATGAATCGCCTTATATGGCATTGAACGCGCTATTATTTTGCCCGCAATAAACCCGTTACTCGTTCGGATCTGTTCGAGCGATATTCGAGCGATATTCGAACGATATTCGAAGGAGTACCGAAGGAGTACCGAAGGAAATAGGGCTATACCTTAATGAATGTACCTGCATCACCTCCCGCAGAAACCGCTCTTCACTCGCCAAAAAGGAGATCTCAACATCGAAGGCAGGGGGCGGTGTTGCATTGCAAACAGATTGGCTGTCGCATATTAAACCGTGTGATCGTCTTTTTCAGTAAAAAGAGAGACTGAGCTCAATTTGGAGACATTTTTTTTCGTTTACGATTATTTAACGAAAAAAAGATACGAAATAATTTGTTGTTTACGAGAAGTTCGTAAATTTGCACTATTGAATCATTATAAATCGCAACGATATGGAACGTTTAACCCCTCAGGAAGAGAATGTGATGCTGCATGTGTGGCAACTCAACGAATGCGCCATCAAGGATGTGGTGGACAGGATGGAGGAGCCTAAGCAGCCTTACACGACAGTCGCATCCATCTTCAAGAACCTCGAGAAGAAAGGGTATCTGATAAAAAGAAGATTCGGCAATGTGAAGGTCTTTAAACCTCTCATCACTGAAGCAGCCTATAAGAGGCACTTTTTGTCGGGGGTAGTGGAGAGCTACTTCGACAATTCCTACAAAGAGCTGGTCTCTTTCTTTGCCAAAGAGCAGAAGATCACCACGGAAGAGCTCAGCGAGATCATACACCTGATTGAAAAGAGTCAGAAGTAAACTACCTGTTTCATCACAAACTGAAACGCCATGCATCCTTTTATAATCTACCTGATACAGGCAAATATAGCACTGTCACTGTTCTTCATTCTCTATGCAGTTCTGCTGAAAAGAGACACTTTCCTGCATCTGCGCCGTTTATTTTTCCTTTCGGTCATTCTTTTCTCACTGCTCTATCCGCTGATTACTGTGCCGTTACCGGGTGGTCTCACGGATCTTTTCTCCGTGAAAACAGAAGAGGCAGTGGCCACCGTTTTCATCGGAGAGCCCTCTTTCGAAATAGTATCGGTAGAGGAAACTGCTCCATCACGCGATATCAACTGGACCGGAATATGCATGATCATTTACATTTCAATCACGCTGCTGTTCGTCGTGCGGTTTCTCATTCAACTGATCTCTATCATTCGTATCAGGGTGAAAAGTGAACCTGCTGAGATCTCCGGCATACCGGTATACCGGCTGAGGGACGATATCACCCCTTTCTCTTTCTTCAACCTGATTTTTATCCATACCGATAAGCATTCCGACGCTGAGCTGGCACAGATACTGCTGCATGAGCAAACACATGTGCGGCAGGGACACTCGGTTGATATCATGCTCATTGAATCGCTCTGTCTCCTGTTCTGGTGGAACCCGTTTGTCTGGTTGCTGAAGCGGGAGATGGCCATGAACCTGGAATACCTGGCTGATAACGGTGTGCTCACCCGGGGGGTGAACAGCCGTGAGTATCAGTACCACCTTTTACGACTGACCTATCACGAAACTGCAGTTCCGATAGTGAATAATTTCAATGTTTCACAATTAAAACAACGTATTATGATGATGAATCAATCCAAATCGCCCGCCTACAGAGTGGGCAGATACCTGCTAATGCTCCCCCTGGTCTTGCTGTTTCTGACGGCGAACAGCCTCTATGCTGCTCAACAGGCGCCTGCAGATGAAGAGAGACAGCTGTTCAATCCTGCAGTTGCTGCATCTTCACAAGATCAGGAACATGTGTCAACCGACAATAGAATCACACCGGAACAGGTGCAGGCAGCATTGCAGGATCAAAGCCTGCAGCAGCCGCCGCCTGAAAAGAAGGAGGAGGTGATTTTTGTTGTGGTGGAAAATATGCCAGAGTATCCCGGTGGGAATGGCGCCATGATGAAATTTATCGGCGACAGTATCCGTTACCCGGTAGAGGCACAGCAGAAAGGTATTCAGGGGCGTGTGATCTGTAACTTCGTGGTGATGAAAGATGGCAGCATCA
>LSQX01203946.1_pt1 | contig 24363 bp, 31 predicted proteins | sample 654561 | NCBI WGS metagenome assembly LSQX01 (sample SAMN04489861, study PRJNA283612) | anaerobic digester metagenome | isolation source: 4 biogas reactors fed with cattle manure at either 37C or 55C with and... | place: Denmark: Kongens Lyngby | collected 2014
GTTGGGGCCTCGGTTTTGTCCTCTAATGCCATTTATCCACTCATAAATTGCAGAAGTCTGATGATGTCGCGCTCGAGGCCGCCGAACAATCCGCTCATAACACCAAGTGTCACAGGGAGCACTGCAAACACAGCAAGGAACCCGACGGTCAATTTCGCCGGAAAGCCTACTACAAACACATTGAGCTGCGGGACGGTGCGGGCAAGAATACCCAACGAAACATCGGTGAGGAAAATCGCCCCTACCACTGGGGCGCCTATCTTCAATGAGGCTATAAACAATACAATAAATATCTGCAACACGCCCGAAGCTGCGCTGGACATCTGCATCGTGCTGTCCAGCGGCAAGATCGAGAAACTATCAGCCAGACCACGAATCATAAGATGGTGTCCATTCAGAGCTAAAAACAGCAGTGTCGCAGCGAAGTTGTAGAGCTGACCGATTACGGCGCTGTGTTCTTTCATCATCGGATCGACGACATTGGCAAAGCCGAAACCGACTTGCAAATCTATAAACGAACCCGCCATCTGAATCGCCGTAAAAACCAGCGACGCCAGGAACCCCATCACAATGCCTATAAGCGCTTCTTTTGCTACAATTAGCAGAAACGGCAGGAAGTCGATATTCGAGGCATCGAACCGGGCCATCGGGAGAAAGACAAACGCCAGGCAGACCGCGATCCCGACCCTGACCATCGGCGCGACGTTCACGTTACCAAAGATCGGGGCGACCGTAAATATCCCCGCGACCCGCACCAAGACAAGGACAAATGTAACCACCTGAGAAATTGTCCAAATTCCGATATCCACTGGGTGACCTACCTGGCGAGATGCGGGATCGTCGTCAACAGCTTGGTCGTAAACGTAATCATGCTGCGCAGCATCCAAGGGCCAAACAGAACCAACGCTGCTGTGGCTGCCAATATCTTTGGCACGAAACTGAGCGTCATCTCCTGTATTTGTGTTGCTGCCTGGAATACGCTCACCAACAGCCCCACCACTAGCCCGAATCCGAGCACAGGCGCCGCCAACATAAGCGCCATCATAACCGACCTTTGCGCGAGTTCGAGAACCCCTGAATCAGTCATTGGTAAAAACCTCAACTTTAATGAAAACTCATCGCCAAAGACCGAGCGACGAGATGCCAGCCGTCGACGAGCACGAATAATAGTATCTTGAACGGTAACGATATGAGCACAGGAGGCAGCATCATCATCCCCATCGACATCAGGGTGACCGACACCACCATATCTATAATCAAAAACGGTATGAATATCACGAAGCCTATCGTGAACGCCGTCTTCAGCTCACTGATCAAAAACGCCGGGATGAGCGTGGTCATCGACAAATCAGATTTTGTATGCGGGCGGGGAGCGCGCGACAAAGATACAAACAAAGCCAGATCCTTTGGCCGGGTCTGTTTGAGCATAAACGATTTTAACGGCTCACAGGCCTTGTCCGTAGCCTGATCAAACGATATCTGATGTTTGACGTAGGGCTGTAGAGATGTTGTATTGATGGACTGCAGCACCGGCGCCATAGTGAAAAATGTCAGAAACAACGCCAGTCCGATGAGAACCGTATTCGGAGGCACCTGTGGAGAGCCTAACGCGCTGCGAGTGAAAGACAGCACAATGACGATGCGTGTGAATGACGTAAGCATAATCAGCAGCGCAGGCGCAAGCGACAGCACCGTCAAGATTAATAGTATCTGAATGCTGCTGGATACCTGCTCCGGGCCTTTCGCCTGACCGAGGCCGATTTGTATATTCGGCATCCCCACCTGGGCAAAGGCCGCCGGACGAGCGGCTAACATCAGAACCGCTGCGCTGAGAGCGGAGCCCACTCTAAAATTTATATTGCTATTCCCGCGCATCTTTGTGCATCCTTCTCAGCCTGCCGAGTTCAATAATCTTTTCATTCAGAAAGGCGCTCGAACCACGAATAAGCCCGGCGATGCTGCCGGCGGCACTCTCAGAGTCTTTCGCATCGCCCATACACATCGACAAACGCTTTGAAAACGAATCGCCGCCGCCATCCTCGTCAACGGCAGCCTCACCAGCCTCCCCGGGCTGATCCAGAGCCACGTCGATTTCTGACAACAGATTGATCTGCGTCGGCGTCGACGCGATCAACATAGCCTTGTCGCCAGTCTCGATCAAATGAAGCGATCTGTTTGGCCCAAGTGTTGTAGTTTCAATCACTTTAATAAGGTTAGATCCGGATCGCTTAGAAGCTCCAAGGTTCAATCGTTTGAGTGCGTAGATCGTCCCATAAGCCAGTGCGACAACCACAGCAAGCTTAAATATGAAGCTCAGCAAGGTGATATAGATCGGCTCCTGTTTGTCCTGTGAGGCAGAGAGAGCGTTCTGTCTACCCGCCGCTTCTTGCTCCATCTTGGTCAGCAGATCCGGCTCAGCGGATTGCTTTTCGACGGATTGTTTTGCAACAGGCTCCGATTCAACCGGCCGAGCCTGACCAAAACAAACCATCGTGGACAGCATAAACAACACCGGAACGGCAATTAGCCAGGTAAAGTATTTAGTTTTGCTGCATTCAGGCCGCTTGTGCATCGGCTTCTCGCGCCTTCCCGCTTATGATCTCAGTGATCCTTACTCCGAAGTTTTCATCGATTACGACGACCTCGCCGCGGGCGATCATTTTATTGTTTACCACCACTTCGACGGACTCGCCGGCGTGTTTGTCCAGCTCCACCACAGACCCCGGGCCAAGCCCCAACACATCGCGAACACGCATTACGGACCGGCCCAGTTCCACCGACACCTGAACATTCACGTCCATTATCATATCCACACCCGCACCCGAAATGTTTTCGGCAGACGCGCCCAATTGGCTGAAAGCGACCGGCCGCACTACAGGGTCTGGGCTGCACACGGGATTGTTTTGCGATTGAGGTCCGCTGGTGTGTTGAGTCGGGGATTCCGACGCCGAACCAGCCGCGATCAAATCCTGCAATTCTTCTTTGGACAAAGCTTCATCTGACATAACATATTCCCCCATTCGGAGACGCGTTTTGCGCACCGATTCATTTCATTGCATTGCGAATTCGCTAAAGTATACATTGAGCACACGCGCCGGCTTGAGACACTGACCACACACCTCTTGAAGTTCTGTTTTCAGCGTCTCTTTACCGCCGGGGCAGTTAAGCTCGGCAAATCGTTTGCTGCTGAGCACGCCGATTATGGCATCACGCAGCGGCGCTTTTTGCGTGGTATCGTCACCTACGTTTTTATTTGCTTGTGCGCCGGATACTTCCAAGACTATATCGGTTTTCAGATAGTGGATCTCGCTGGTATCGGCCAGGTTTACTATAAGTTCCCCCATCGAAAGCATATCGCCCGGCTCTTCGATCACTTGTTTTTTTGCCGAATTATCGGATGGTTTTTTTTGCAGGATGGCAACGCCAGCAATCGAGCACGATATGACAAGCGCAATCGCCATTATAATGATTGCGATTTTTCCTTTACGGGTGCCTAACATCTAAAATCCTCCATTACTGCTGCTGTCTGCTGGGTTTGCTATCCGCTTTTGACGATTGCTCTTCGGACTTCTTATTTTCAGCGACAGCCTGGGTGGCTAAATCCGGCTTTATGACTGGCTGCGAAGGAGTTATATCCTGTTTGCCGACAATCACAATATCCACTCGGCGGTTCTTTCGCCTGTTTTGTTCGATATCATTAGGCGCAGCAGGATGCGTTCCCGCATATCCCGCCGCCGAGAATAATTCCGCGTTCAGACCTTTGTCTTCGACCAGATACCTGAGCACGTTGGTCGCTCGGGCTGTGGAAAGCTCCCAATTGGTGGGGTATCGTCCACCGGCCTTAGGTGGCAGATTGCAGGTATGTCCCTCCACCCGAACGTTATTCTCAATTTTGTAAAGCAACTCAGCTATCTTATTCAGAAGCGGCCTGGTGTCGGCTCGAATATCCGCGCGCCCCGGCTCGAAGAGCATATTGTCGCTGAGTATGCTAATTACTACTCCTCTATCGTCGATCGTGACGCCAGCGTTACGCTTGAGCTGCGGATCTTTTTTAATGTATTCGATCAAGGGGCCCATTATCTTCATCGTCGAAACCGTGCCCTCCCCACCGATAGGGGACGGTTTGGCGGAGAATGATCCGCTGGAGTTCATAATTGATTTGCCCTGCCCGCTCATAGTCCCCCCGAACCCGCTTCGGATTGATATGGCAGCCTCTTGAAACTTGGACAAATTGAGCACAGACATCGAATACATCATGATAAAGAATGCCATCAGCAGCGTGATCATATCCGCGTATGTCAACAGCCAGCGTTCATGGTTTTCATGGCCTGCGTCGGCTTTCTTCTTTCTCATGCCGCAAGAGCTTCCTCGCTGGCCGTGCTCGATCGACCGGTTTCAATTTTGTCACGAAGCGCCGGCGGCACGAACGCCATCATCCTGGTCTCGACTATTCTGGCGTTATCCCCAGCCTGGATTGAAAGCACCCCCTCAATAATCATTTCACAAGCGACAACTTCCGCGGCCGTGTTTGTTTTGAGCTTGCCTGCAATCGGCAGATAGACAAGGTTGGCGAACAATACACCATACAAAGTTGCGACAAACGCTGTCGCAATCGCATGCCCCATATCCCCCGGCTCAGAGAGCTTGGCAAGCATGTTGATAAGCCCGATAACCGTGCCGATAATACCTAAAGTCGGAGAGAATCCGCCAAGCGATGAGAAAAGCGTCTCGCCGACTTTGTGGCGCTCCTGCATTCCTACGACCTCGGTTTCGAGGATTTCTCTAACCATAACGCTGGGGGTTCCATCGACCACCAGCATAACCCCTTTTCGGAAGAATTCGTGGTCAACTTCCTGAACAGCGGACTCCAGGCTGAGCACGCCTTCTCGGCGGGCCTTTCGAGCGAAGCTGACCATTGTATTGATAAGAGTCGCAGGATCCATCACATTGCTTTTAATAGCGCTGCGCACGATCGCCGGAATAGAGGTAACTGTCTTTATCGAGGCCGTGGCAATGGCGGCGCCGATTGTGCCGAATACGACCAAAATGAACGCCGGCGCATTAACCAGTGAGCCAAAACTGCCACCCTCGAGAATTACCGCCGTTACCAGCGCACCCCAGGCAATAACTAATCCTAATATGGTCGCTATGTCCATGTCTCGAAGCCTCTCATCTCCGTCCTAAGAAGATTCTGTCCGCGTGAGCCGAACGTTCGCCCGCTCTTGGAGATCAAGCGTCTGTAGGCGATCACTTTGCCCACGACATCTTCGACGGATTCCTTAACCATCACTTTCTTGCCTGTTGTAAGTGAGATGAGGGTATCCGGGGTCCGTTCTACAGACTCAATCATGTCCGCATTCACCACAAAATCCGCATCATTGTATAAGGTCAGTTTAATCACTTAATTCACCAACTCTCGATTTGGAGCATCAGCCGCCGACAACCACCGGCGGCTGTGCGCTCCCCACGTCGCCTGATTATTTCATCTGAACAAGTTCTTGAAGAACCTGGTCGGAGGTTGTTATGATTCGGGAGTTCGCCTGGAACCCGCGCTGCGCGATAATCATGTTCGCGAACTCTTGGGCGAGGTCCACGTTGCTGGACTCAAGGAAACCGGACGAGATAAGACCACGCCCTCCGAATCCGGCTTCGCCAATGCGAGCCGTGCCGGAGTTGGGAGATTCGCTGAGAATATTGTTGCCCTGACGGTTCAAACCGGAAGGGTTTGTAAACACAGCGATTGCGATCTTACCGAGGGGGCGCATCGACGAATTGCTGAACAACCCGGTGATGACCCCGTCCTGACCGATGCTATACGATTCGAGGGTCCCAAGGGGCAGGCCATCGTTGTTGCCGCCCGGAGAAACCGTCGACTTACCATCCATCGTGCCGAGGCAGCTCAGGCCGCTGGTGTCAATTTTCAACTTCAGGGGCTGGGCCGATCCGTTGGGAGTAGTAAGTTGCAGAGCGATGTCAACACTGGCGGTTTTGCTCGCTCCCCCTGAGTCGAAAGTGATGGAGCCGCTTTTGACAACGCCAGTTGCATCCGGGCTGGTGATCGTGTAATCCCAGATGGCCGCACCGGTATCCGGGTCATCGGCTGCGCGAGTGAAGTTGATCTCCAGATTATGTACCGAGCCGAGGGAATCGTAAACCGGGCTTTGAACCTGTTCGGTTGTTCCTACCGGGGCGCTCAAGCTGAAGTTGCCGCCTATGTTGAATTGGCTGGTTGCGCGAGCGTTCGACATCAATCCGATGGGAATATTGATGCCGGAGTTGCCGTTTACCTCAGCAGAGGTATTGATAGCCCCGGTGAGCGGATCAGCAGCCCAGCCCAGCACTTTCATGCCGGATGAAGCTGAGACAAGATTGTTCTGGCCATCCAATGCAAACGAACCGTCCCGGCTAAATACCCTTTTGCCGGCATCCGCAAGGACAAAATATCCGGCTCCATTGACCATCAAGTCCGTGTCTCGCCCGGTGGATTGCGGTGAACCGCCGGTCATGTTCGAGTCGATCGAACCAACCGATACGCCAAGCCCGACTTGCACAGGGTTGGTTCCGCCTCGGCCCTCGAATGCTCCGGTGCCTCCGGAAATGGTCTGCGACAGAGCTTCTTTGAAAGTCACGCGACCTGCCTTATAGGCAATGGTATTGACGTTTGCGATATTATTTCCTATGACGTCGAGGCTGGACTTGAACGCCTTCAGCCCCGCGATTCCACTATACATTGCTTGTATCATTGTTTTTGACCTCTCGTGATATACTCGGCCGCCTCAATCGTTCGGCAGGCCACGCACCTCCTCAACGAGGTCCGGTGCGCCTGTAGTATTAGATGATTATGGCGCTGTCGATGTTGGTGAAGACGCCATCTTTTGCGCTGTCCGCGTCCAGAGCGGTTATTACCACCCGGTTCTTGACGCTTACCAGCAGCGCAAGGTCGTCCATAAGCACCAACGATTTGTCCGCGCCCTTGCCGTTCACTCGTTCAACGGCTTTGTCCAGTCTGGCTTGCTCGCTCTCCGAAAAAGATACGTTTCGTTCGGCAAGCCTTTTCTCGGCGTGCGCGGAAAGCCTGACTGAGCTTTGCTTTTGCAGCTCTGCGCTCAACGCTCCGGCGAAATCGTTTCGCTTGGATTGCTGAGGCTTTTGCTGCGCAATCGTCTTTGCGCTAACGCCTGATATATTGTCATTCAATTGGACAGGAGCCACAAAAATCATCTCCTTTCCGGTCCGGCTCCACAAACAGCAATTTTCGTGCCCGGTAGTAATGCGCAGATCAGCGGGCATATCGCCACCCGATTCCTGCAGGCATTGGGGCACAATTCCCCAGCTCTAGTAGACCGTCACCACATTGGCCAACAGAACCTTTTCTGTTCCGATGTTCAGAATTGGCGAGCCGTACTCAAACGTCACTTTATCGACCCTGCCTGTGAGCGGCGCATCATACGCCGGGTCGGCATAGTCTATTGTTCGGCCTATCAGCGCGAATGCCTGGGACGCGATGCTGCTCTTGGAAAGGCCTTCAAAGCCCGTGTTCAAGCCCTGCATCTGTTCCAGAGATGAGAACTGCGCGAGTTGGGATATGAACTCCTTATCCTCCATCGGATTCATCGGATCCTGGTGTCGTAGTTGAGTCACCAACAGTTTCAGAAACGCGTTTTTGTCGAGCGTTTGCATTGCAACGTTCGACATACTCGCCCCGGAATTGCCTGATGAGCTTGTTACACCATCAACTGACATCTGCTAAGTCACCTCCTTTACGCCAGCCAGCTATGAGCTGACAATTTCGCCTGCACCCACTGCGCTTGCATTGTGGCGGGTGCGAATATTCGATCGGAGCCGCGGTCGGCGCTGTCGTTGGGCCGCTGTCGCTGTGAGCGAGGTTGAGCTTCGTTTTGGCGAGCATCCTGCCCAAACGCGCCGAAAGCCGTGCTGGTCGACACCGAAACGGAGTCCATACGAACCCCCGCTTGCGTGAGAGAGTCCATTAAAAGAGGCATATGAGCCTCAAGTAACCCTTGAACCCGATTGTTTGACGCCTCGATATGCGTGAAAACGCCGCTCGCATCTCGGGTTACGCGCAGTTGCAGTTGCCCGAGGTCCGGCGGGTTGAGCCTGATCGTAAGATCCGCCGCACCATCACTCTGCTGCAGCCTCACTTGCTGAACAACCTGATCTATAATGCGGACGTGGGTCTCCGAACTGGCCGCATTTTGACCGATACGCCCTGCGGTCTCGCGAGTTTGAGCAATAGTGGCAGTCGAGGCTGTGACAATCGGATCGGAAGGCTGTTGATCCAGTTGCATATCACTATGCCTCCCAAGCGAATTGCCTGAAGACTCATGCGAGGCTGTCGACTCAGCAGCGCCGACTCGATCAGCCATATTCTCAGCGAACCCTGTCGCATTTGCATGCGCTTGGCTCACACTGCCCGAAACCGGCGGCTCGCTGTCGATGGAAACCATAGGCTGTTCGAGTCGCTGCGCCGTGGCATTATCGGCATTAATTTGCTGCACCACGGCCTGGGCCGGCTCACGAGCACTCCGCGCGCCAGCCTGCAAGTGGGTAACCACAGGCTGCTGATCTTCGACTTCGTTCAACGGCTCTGGGGTTACAACAGCGTGCGCGTCCGAATACTCTTTGGGTTCAAGAGAAAGAATCGACGCTTGCGTTTGCTGCAACACTTGTTGCGTAGACTCGTTTTTGGAATCAGCCTGTGCGGGATGGATCGCTTGTGTGATTGCGACATCACCCGATCCCACTGGCAGAACCTCCAACTGATTGACTCCCAACAGAGCCTCCGGATCAATCGGAGCAGTATGCGCCGAAATGTTCTGCTCGGCGCGCTGCGTCGAAACGTAGCCGATGCTTGTTGAAGCGGCCTGAGTCATCTCAGTAGGGCTGACTGGATTATCAACAAACGAAACGGGATTCGGAAAACTCGCAGGCAGGACAAATCTCCGACCTATGTCTTCCGACTGCCAATCATCGACCTGATCGACCACATCAAGAGGCATCGTATCGTCAACTGCTATGCTTTCACCGAGCTTGGGCTGGGGCTTATATAGCGCAAGCAGAGCATCGGCAAAACCCGAATCGGGCGCCGATGCCTCTTGTATCCCTGTGAACTCCATCAACAGGGGCGTCGATTCCTGGATTGCATCTATCATGTTTTCACCTCCTTTCTTTGAATTTTCACCTCCACCCTCTCACAAAAGAGGAAAAGGCTAATTCATAACACAAAGCAAACCTAGGGTTTCAGATAGCCCTCTTGAAAAGAGAGCACCTTCGCAACATAGTTTTGCGTCTCCCGATATGGCGGCACACCTCCGTATTTGGCTACACTGCCCGGCCCGGCGTTATAAGCCGCAAGGGCAAGGTTTACATCACCATACCGATCCAACTGCTGTTTGAGATATCTGGTCCCGGCGTCGATGTTCTGAGCGGGATCGAATGGGTCGCTTATGCCAAGCGATCTGGCGGTTCCCGGCATCAACTGCATCAGCCCCTGAGCGCCGGCTGTTGAGCCTGCATTAGCATTGAAACCGCTCTCGGCGCGTATTACCGCCTTGATGAGCGATTCGTCCACACCATATTTCGCTGATGCTTTTTGTATCAAATCGTCGTAGGAAGATACTGAGCCTGCGAGTCCTTTATCGGATGCTTGCCGCACCGCTTCTATGAGGTATTCAGGAAAAAACGGCTGCGTGTCGGCTCGATGAGCGGCTGGCCCCGCAGTCGAATGTCCGATGACTCCTACCTCGCCTTCGGGGCCGACGCGAGCGAATCTGGCTTTAATCTCACCTATTCGAGAAAGAGCTGCGGACATGCTCTCAAGCATCACAACCTCCTGGCATAGGCAAGGGACGCTATTTCATCAAGAGTGTTTTGTTCGATGAGCACCTGCTCACGCAGATATTCGCGCTCCTTGCGGTCGCGCAGCGCTTCGATCACTTTTCTCTGTTTCATAGCCTCCACAACTTCGCTTTTCTTTATTTCAACCCGGCTGCGCACAGCCTCTATCGTCAGAATCTGCACTTTAATATCATCTCGCAGAGCCTTTGACCATGTGTCACAGACCTCAAATGCAGTTGCGGACGAGTCGACGCTAACGCTGAGTTGGTCGAAATATCGCCACGCTTGCTCAAGCCTTTTGTGTAGTTGCTGCAAACGCAATAATTCGACCGATTCTTCGCGAAGCAACGCACCTAACTCGGCCTGAAGCGCTTCTTCAATAGATTGTCGCTGGTCAAGCAGCGTCTGCAATTTGAACCGGAACTTCTTCACCGTCTCCGAATATCCCCTCCAGAGCAGCGCCCGCTTCATCGAAATCCGAAACCTCATCGGTTCGCTGCCTCAAAAACGCGTTGACTTCTTCTATTTTTCCAAGTGCATAATCGATCCTGGGATTGCTGCCGGATGTGTAGGCTCCGATATTTATCAGATCCTCGCTCGATCTATAGGTCGAGAGCACATCTCTCAATCTGCCTGCCCGATCCCGTCTGGGGCGATCTGTAATTTCCGGCATCAGCCTGCTCACACTCGATAGCACATCTATTGCTGGATAATGGTTTCTGGCGGCTAAATCCCGGCTGAGGACAATATGCCCGTCGAGAATGCCTCGAACGGTGTCTGCGACAGGCTCGTTCATATCGTCGCCTTCCACCAATACCGTGTACAACCCGGTGATCGACCCTTTAGCGCTCGTGCCGGATCTTTCGAGCAGAGATGGCAAAACAGCAAACACCGATGGGGTATAGCCACGTGTGGTAGGCGGCTCGCCGGAGGCCAATCCGATCTCGCGCTGTGCCCAGGCGACTCGCGTAACTGAGTCCATCATTAACAGGACGTCCAAACCCATATCCCGAAAATATTCGGCAATCCCAGTCGCAACCTGCGCACCTCTGAGCCGTACGACCGGGACGGTGTCTGACGTTGCGACGACTACCACCGATCGAGCCAGCCCCTCTTCGCCTAAATCCCGTTCGATAAAATCCCGCACCTCGCGGCCACGCTCACCGACCAATGAGATCACGTTGACATCAGCGGAGGTGTTTCGGGCCATCATCCCAAGCAGCGTGCTCTTTCCTACGCCGCTACCGGCGAATATGCCCATTCTTTGCCCGCGCCCAACACTCAGTATCCCGTCAATGGCTCTAACTCCAAGTGACAGAGGTTCTGAGATTCGTTTCCTACTCAAAGGATGAGGCGGCTGACCGGCAGCGCAGATGCTCCCATCACAAGGAACAGGCCCTTTGCCGTCTATCGGGTTGCCCAGACCATCCAGGACTCGACCCAATAAAGCCCGTCCCATTGGGACTCGCAGTTGTGAACCAGTGGCGATAACTCGACAGTCCGGCCGTATATTGTGAACTTCACCATACGGCATCAACAGGGTGCGGCTCTCGCGAAAGCCGACGACTTCGGCTTTGACGTTCTCTTGATTGCGTCCACACTCGATGAGGCATATTTCGCCGACGCTGCAAGCCGGGCCTTGCGACTCGACAAGCACGCCGATAACCTGCACAACCCGGCCATTAATCCGGCAGGTGTCCGTCCGTTTGATCGTCTGCCGGTATCTCAACAGGTTCAGGACTCGATTGGCTGAACTCATTACTAAACGCATCCATCAGCTTTCTGCGAATTTGATCTATTTGTGTCTCGATGCGAGCGTCAAAATCTCCGGAAGGGGACTCGACTATGCAGCCCCCGGCGGATATTCGCCGATCGTCTACAATGTTAAGTTCACGCAAGTTCTCGGCGGAACTCAGCAGCTCATCGCGCATTGCTCGCATGCCCTCGACCTCCGCTGGGTTGACCCGCACAGTGACTTCGTTTCGATCTTTCACACGCCGCAAGCACATTTTGAGCACGCGCACCACAATTCTTTTATCCGTGCGAATCTCGTGTCTAATTACCTTCTCGGCTGCATCCACACAAAGCATTAGCGCCTGCTGCTCAATTGAGCGCACTAGAGCCTCGCGCTCAGCGGTCTCTTCGTCGATGGCTTGCCGGAGAGCTTCGAGCAGCGAATCCGCCTTTTGTACGGCAATGCTCAACCCCGCCTCATACCCTTCAGCATAAGCCTTATCCGCCAGCGACCTCACTTCGGCATGGGCAGTATTGACTATGATTTCACACTGCTGCCTGGTTTTGGATATGATATCGTCTGGGCCCGGCTCACTAACTTCTTGCGCAATGCTATCAGGGCTGATGATAATCGGGCTTTCATAGAAGCGGTTTACAGGAGACGATTTGATGACTTTATTCAAATGACGCCTCCTAGTGAAGACGCGGATCGTTTTATTTCTTCAAGGACTCTGCGCTGTGCCGCCTCAATCTCTCGAATCTTGACTCGGTCGGTGGACTGCAAACGATCGCGAATAAGCTGGACTGTTGCGGATGGCATGTTTCTGAACATCGCTTCGATCAACTCCTCACTCGCCACTCGCAGCGCAAGGCCCAGGTCATCTAAATCGACGTTTCCCAATAGCAATCGAATGCTGTGATCAGGAAGAGCAGCCAGTTCATCAAGCGAATTGAGCTTCAGAGAAGATGGTTTGCTTGGCATCAGCCTCTCTCGGAGAAGCTCATCGATCGACTTGACGACATCTTCAGAGGCTGTGCCAAGCGAACTCAAACATTTTGCTACCCGGTCTCGCAGGCATTCCTTGAGGCAAGACAGCACCCGAGCAGCAAACCCGGAAGAGAGATGCGATATGACCAACGCAATAGTATGCGGCCTCTCCGATGCGATCAATTCGGCTACTCGGTCAGGAGAATGCTGTTCGAGCCATATAAGTGGCTGTGTAGACGCTCGATTGAGCGACTTTATCGCTGTTGGGACTTCGCTGAGAACGCTGTCACGAACCACGGATTGAACCGACCTCATCCTGACGATCTGTGCGCCCAGTATTTCCCGTTCTTGTGGACTGAGCCGATCGAGGATCGCCTGCGAAGCATCCGTGTTCAAAGACATCAACAGGACGGATGCTTTTTCGATACCACTCAGTTTTGTGTCCGCTGTAGCCATCTGCTCTATTTATCCGCCATCCACGATCGAACCAGGCGTGCGAGATCCTCCGGGTTGGACTCGCTCACCTCCGGCGGCAGATCCGACCTTGAACCCTGATCCGCCTGCGCAACCTGCGCAGCCGCATGCTCTACACGAGACACCGAAGAAGCCTGCGGAGCAGCGGATAATTCTTCATCGTGTCCCTCGGCTCGCCGGATGGGCGCTTGCACTTTGATGCTTGTCACAATCGAGCGAAGCATTAGCAAAAAGCCTACCAACAATATCACCGCGCCGGCGTTCTTTGCTATTGTGCCGATCAGCTCGTTTCTGGAGGAATCCGCCATCTCTTTTGCGACTTGCTTTTGCGTTGAGGTATCAAAAGCAACTGCCTGCACCGTCACCTGGTCCCCCCGAGCAGCATCTATCCCAGCCGCAGCGTTTACCGCCTGGCGAATATGACTGACCTGCACGCCGCTGACCGATTTGTCCACCAGCACGGCTACCGACAGCCTCTTGATCTGGCCGGGGGCTACTGTGGTCTCTTCGATAGTTTTGGAGACCTGATATTGGGCGGTGGTAGTTGAACGGCTGTATTTATCGCCACCGGAAGAGGGACGCACTGACGCTATCCCTTGCGCGGCAGGAGGAAGAACCGAGCCGCTGTAGTCTTCACTGGACGTCTCCTGCGAGAGCATAACCCCGGCCGCATTCTGATCCCCCGCGTTCTGCTGCGAGGCGGGCTGGAATGTCTCTGATCTGGTCTGTTTTTGATCGAAGTTCATATCGGCGCTGACACGCACCACTGCCTTATCCGCACCAACGATCCGGCCAAGCATGCTCTGCAGGTTATGCGCAATCTCATTTTCGTATTGCCGCTTCATCTTCGATTGGCTGGCGTTCAGCATTCCACGTGACCCTGATGCGGAAGACTCGCTGAGCACGTTTCCATCCTGGTCTATGACATCGATATTCTCCGGTTTCAGCCCCTCGACAGCGCTTGCGACCAGATGCACTATTCCTCCGACCTGTTCGTCTGAGATAGGTATCCCACGTCGCAGTTTGAGCGCGATCGACGCTTTGGCGGGCTGCTGCTCGCTGGCAAACACCTTATCCTCCGGTAAAGAGATATGAACCCTCGCGCTTAGGACCGGCCGCAATTGGCTGATGGTGCGTGTAAGCTCGCCGGACATGGCTCTTTGATAGTTGAGTTTTTCGGTGAACTCTGTCATTCCGAAATTACTCTTGTCAAAAAGCTCAAAACCCACGCTTCCCCCCTGGGGCAGACCTTGAGTTGCCATCTTCAGCCGTAAATCGTGGACCTTATCGGCGGGCACCTCTATAGTACCGCCATCCCCCGTGAGCTGATATGGCACCTTCTCGTCGTTCAGCTTTTGTGTAATCGCGCCCGCGTCCTCTCCGGCCAGCCCGGAAAACAAGACGGCCATGCGTGGCTTGGAGGCGATCATAGCCACAAACGTCCCAACTACAATCGCCACTGCGATAAAGGCAAGCACCATAGCGCGTTGGGCGCTGCTCAACTCGCTCCATAGCTTCCCCAACGCCGCAAATGGCCCCATCTTCATGATTTGATCCATAGATATCTCCGTTGCCCGCGATTATGCGCAGCGCTATACCTGCATTCTCATAATTTCCTGATAGGCTTCGATCACTTTGTTGCGCACCTGAATACTGAAATCGAGAGCCAATTTGGCCTTTTGCATGGCGATCATCGCTTTGTGTACGTCCTCCACATCCCCCGAAGCCATATTCACCGCCAGATTGTCAGCCTGTTTTTGGAGGCCATTGACCTCATCTACGGCTTTTTTTATGGATTGGGCGAATGACGCGGATACATCCCCACCCGCCTCTGCCTTAGGGGTTTCGGGGCGTTTTAGATCCAACTCTCTGATCGAGGCTGCGGCTTTCGCCACCGTTTGATTTATCGCGTTAATTCGCATCTTCGCAGCCCTCCACATATAATCGCTTCATTCTTAACCTCGACCGATTTCGATGCCGGCTGCGACCATAGACTTAGTCGCGTTCATGGCAGTCACATTGGCTTCGTATGCACGCGTGGCCGAAATCATATCTACCATCTCCTCTACGACATTCACATTAGGAGATTTCACGTATCCGGAGCCATCAGCATCCGGATGCCCGGGGTCGTAGACCATTCGATAGTCGGTAGCATCCTGGGTGACACTAGCCACCTGCACCCCAGCCGGCACACTACGATTGCCAATTGTTTGCTCGTATATACTGCAAAATGAAATCCGCTGCCGCTTATAAGGCCCGCCTTCGGGTGTGCGGGTTGTGTCGGCATTTGCGATGTTGTTTGCGATGACATCCATGCGTGCGCGCTGGGCGGATATACCCGATGCGCTGATGTCAAATGAGGAAAAACTTCCCATTTACTTCTTGCCCTCCGATATCGCGGCCCGCAGCATACCTGTTTTATTTTCAAGCAGCGTTGCCGCAGCCCTGTATTTGAGCGATGTGCGAGCGAGATCGGATATCTCGGCGTCGATATTCACGTTGTTACCGTCCGGCCTTGATGGGCTTTGATAATCGGTTTCTTGAATCGGCGTTAATTTCTGCAAGCCCTCACGAATCTCGGACTCCGTAGAGGCATCGAGCACGCGCCTCAGCTCACTCTCGAAACTTACAGTGCCGCGCTTAAAGCCCGGCGTCTCCACGTTCGCGATATTATTGGCTATTGTCTTCTGCCGGGCAGCCGCCGCATCCAGCGTTTTCGCAAGCGCCGCAGAAGTAATGTCCGGAAATATTTCGGATGTCAATGTGACTCCCCCTTTCCAACGCGTCGCTAAACAGCAATTACTGTGCCAGGTGGAAATAAAGAGAGTTGAAGAGTGAGGAAGGCGTTATAGCCTCGCGTTTGCGAGCTTGATTTTGCGGTGAGTGTCGAGGTGACGGATAGCGAAATAGGCAATCAAAGTGAAAATAGCGTTGCAGATGCACTCTCCGGCGACTTTGCGACCCGCCATCAACAGATCCGGGCGCGGGTTGCCGATCAGAAATAAAAGCTCGCACACCACGGTCAGCCATACGGCGGAAAGAGCTGGGACAATGGGATTTTCGCTGAACAGACGAGTGTTTACAAGCCCCGCGAGAAAGCCGGTTATGGTGCGAGTAATAATGAAACTGCCCAAGCTAAGCCCAACTAGCGAGCCATGCAGCAACCCTGCTATGAATCCTAAACCAGCCCCGAATGCAGGCTCCGCAGCCAAGGCATAAGACACGAGAACCACCAAAATGAGATCCGGCTTGCCTCCCCAAATCGAAACGAACTTGGGGAGATTACCCTGCAGACCCGCAGCAACAACAAGGGTGATTATCGCCCACATGTATCTCACGGAGTCACACTCTGTCCAGGTTTGGCTACAAAAACTTGTTCAATCTGATCAAAGCGAATGCTCGGCCGTACCAGCGCAGTAGTACTTCCCAAAACTTTATTGTGAACAACCTTTACAACCCGGCCTATTATCAACCCCTTAGGCACAACCTGCCCCATCCCCGACGATATGATCGTATCGCCTATCTTAACATCGGCATCTTTAGGCAGATATGACAACGTCAGATAATCCCCACCCTGCCCTTGCAGCATCCCGTTGCACCGGGAGCGCTGCACCATTGCACCTACTGCGCTGTTTGAGTCCGTTAAAGCGACCATCCGGGCGCTGAACTCGTCGGCATCCAAGATTTGACCTATCAGCCATTTTCCGGATGTTATAACCGCCCATCCCTTTCGTATGCCCGATCTTCTGCCACGATTTATCACGGCGGTATCAAACCACGAACTTTGATTGCGGGATATGACTTCCGCTGCGACCATTTCAAAATCGGTGGATTTTCTGAGATCAAGCGCGGCGCGTAACCGAACGTTTTCCTGTGCAGCCTCGTATAGCGCCGCGTTTTGGGCGCGAAGCCGGGCGACTTCCTTGCGCAGTTCGGCGTTTTCTTTGAGGATTGAACGACGCGGCCTGGCTGAGTGCCGAGCAGCGCCAGTCACTGCCGCGGTAAGATGAAATGCTGAGGTGCTTGGCCTGAGTATGAGCGAAGTCACTTCAAATACTGGAAATGGCCTGCCGTCGTCACGGGATCGATCATGCGCGGCTCCAAGTCCAACCCCCAAAGCCACCAGCACGAGCAGCATCAACACAGCCTTTTCTCGAAGCAGTGAAAGCATATCTAATTTTGCTGCAGTTGCCAGACCGACTGGCCAAGCAGGGCTTTTTTGAGCGCGGGGTTGGATTCTGATTCATCCAAAGCCTTCGCCGTGCCCAAAACCACGCAGCTAAGAGGATCCTCAGCTATGTGGACAGGCATCGCGGTTTCAGCCGTCAGCAGTGCGTCTAATCCTCTGAGCAGCGCGCCTCCGCCAGCCAACACTATCCCGCGCTCCATAATATCGGCGGAAAGCTCAGGAGGAGTCTGTTCCAAAGTCAACTTGACGGCTTCGACAATCTCGGAGACCGGCTCACGAATAGCCTCGCGTATATCCTGGCTGGTAACCACCGCGCCGCGCGGCAGCCCGGAAACCAGATCACGGCCCCTAACCTCCATGCTCATTTCTTGCTCAATGGCATAGGCAGAACCGATTTCCAGCTTGATCTCCTCAGCTGTTCGTGGCCCAATGAGCAGGTTGAACGCTTTGCGCACGAAGTTGATGATGGCTTCGTCTATCTCGTCTCCTGCCACTCGTATCGATCTGCTGGTAACGATACCTCCGAGAGAAATGACTGCAACCTCGCTTGTCCCGCCGCCGATGTCTACTATCATGCTCCCGGTGGGTTCGCTGACGGGCATCCCCGCGCCAATTGCGGCCGCAAAAGGCTCCTCGAGGGTATATGCCTCTGCGGCGCCGGCTTTGATGGCGGCTTCTTTGACGGCACGCCATTCAACTTCAGTGACGCCGGATGGTATCCCCACCGCTACAGTGGGTTGGATCAGGCCGTTGTGTCGATGCACCTTGCGAATAAACCCTCGCAGCATCGCTTCGGTCTGGTCGAAATCCGCAATAACCCCATCTTTGAGGGGACGAATCGCGATTATGCTGCCGGGTGTCCGGCCCAGCATGCGCTTAGCTTCTTCTCCGACGGCCAACACCCGCCTCGATTCGCTGTCGAGCGCGATGACACTCGGTTCTCGAAGCAATATTCCTCGTCCACGAACATGAACCAGCGTGTTTGCAGTGCCCAAATCGATCCCGACTGCTCTGGAGAACCTGCTGAATATTTTGGATAAGATTCCCATCTGAACTTTATCAACCCGCCTTAGACTGGATGTTTCCGCAGTTGTGTATTTTGTTACGTCTCCCAGGCATCCATCATACCACAAAACCTGTGGTAGTTTCGAGCAAGATTTAGATAAAGATCAGTTGTTGTTCAGATTGATTCACTTCGGCGCCAGGCCGGAGCGCAGTTGATCCGGGGTATAGACTAGCTGATCTCTGTAAGCAACATATATTTCTCCACGAAAATCGAGTTCCTTTTTCACAACAGCGGCTTCACTGAGCACCTCGTTCAGAGTATATCGATCGGAGATATGGCACAAAATCAGGGTTTTGGCATCCTCCCGAGCGGCCCAGCCGATTGCGCCATCAATCGTCGAGTGTCTCGCGGTCTCCCAAGCTCCGGCTTTGGCTGCATCCCGACGCAGAAATGTCGCCTCATGCACTGCCAGATCTACCCGGCCAAACGACGAATGTTGAACGCCATAACCGTCTCCGGTGTATAAGAATATAGGATGATACCTGCACACAGGTTGACCCGTAAAGCGATCAATCACCCTGCGCTCCTCCTCTATTTCAAATCCCAGACTCAACTCAGCGGCAATGTGTTTCATCGGAAATGCACGCACCCTAGTCGGCCTGCGGGTATCTGTCAGCACAATCTCATCATTTGCGTCGAGAGGCTGGGCGTATAATGGATATCGCAGCAAACCGGACTGTTTCTTTTCGATGTAGCTCAACAACTCGTTGATCCACTTATCGTGTCGGGGAAAGTATATGGTGAGCGGCTTTTCTCGATCTCCGGGGGCGAGATTTCGCACATTTACAAGATTTGCGATGCCCGCTATATGGTCTTCGTGACCGTGCGACAGAAATATATGCCGTATCGCAAATACTTTTTTTCGCAAAGTAGTGGCAACGCCTTCACCCGCATCAAACAGGCAGCGACTGGGCTTGTGATAGAACCACTGGCTATACAATGCCAGCGAGTATGAAATTAAAATATCGTCAGGCAGTTGATTGTCCTCACTTGGAACTACATAACCAAAATCATTATAACTTACCCACCCGGAACCTGTCGGCTTATCACGTGGTATAGTGGATATACGACGATGGCAAAGATAATCTCCGCAAGCAGAAGAACCGATATCCCTGCGTTCCACACCCAGTGGTTTATGGAGCGCATCGACGAGGGAAGTGTAACCTGGCGAAATCCGTTCGGCGGTCAGTTTATCGAAACCTCACTACTCCCCCAGAACGTGGCGGCGATTGTGTTCTGGAGCAAAGATTATTCTCCGCTGCTGCCATACCTATCAGGCTTATATGATAACGGCTACAGATTTTTGTTTCACTACACCATCACCGGGCTGCCAAGCATCTTTGAGCCTGCCGTTGGGGATGTCACGACTTCCGTACAAACAGCCCGCACGTTGGCGAATATGTTCGGGAGCGAAGCCGTGCTATGGAGATACGACCCGGCGCTTATATCATCAATCACCCCACCGCAGTATCACATATCTCGATTTGCCGAGCTTGCGAAAATGATGCGGGGTTTGTGTTCTCGATGCTTCATCAGTTTTCCCACATTTTATGGCAAAGTTGTTCGGCGTGTGGCTAAACTGAACAGGGAAACGGGGATAGAGTGCGTCGACCCTCCAGTTGAACAAAAATTGGAACTGGCGAAGCAGCTAACTGCAATTGCGGCTGAATCGGGCATAGATATGCATTCGTGCTGCTGCGATTATCTAGTCTCGGGGACGATCTCGAAAGGACACTGCGTTGATGCGGAGTTGTTGGCGCGATTATATCCGGATCGCGATTTCCATCTGAAACTCAAAGGAACGCGCGCGCAGTGTGGGTGTTATGAGAGCACTGATATAGGATCATACAATTCGTGTGGTCACGGCTGCATGTATTGCTACGCGAACAGGTAGATTGCTACTCGCCGAGCAGTTTTCGCAGTTTGTCTTCGGCTGTGGTAAACCGACACCCAATGATATGCTCCGCGCGGTTGTCGCGTTTGGAGCGCAGCACTTCGGCGATTAGCGATATCGTATCGGCTTCGGTTTTCGGATGGATTTCGACATGCAGCAACTCACCAGGTAGCACCGCCTCTGGAATCACAAGACACGCACCGCCAAGACTGAGATCTCTTGTGCGGCCGACTTCGAATTCCAGTTCCGTCTCATCTTCTGAGACTCTCGCATAGTTAATGGGCAGCTCTATAGCAGTTCGTGGACATGTTCTGCGTTGTGCGCGATATATTACTCGGGGTTTATCGAGCACCAGGGCGGGTTCGTCGCCAAAAGACGATGACAAAACAACGGTGGTGAAGCTGTAATACGCATCCGCTGCAGCAAGGCCAACCCTGACAATAGTGTGCGGCGGTATTGCGACAGGGCTTCCTCCATCATTCGGCGCGCCCACTGACAATGATGAGTCGTTTTTATTGATTATGCAAGTATTATAGGTTTTTATGGAGCCGCACTTTTGTATTTCAACAGCTACCTGTTGGCCTTTTGCAAAGAGCACCGCGTTTTCTTTCATACGACATTCGGGTGTGCCACCCAGGCCTTTGGATGTGCACTCAACGAGGTCAACAAGGTTATCCAGATCAAAGGGCTTATTGACATAGGCGCTGACGCCGTGGCTGCGGGCTTCCTCCAACGCTTCGGCGTTCTCGCAGGCAGTCATAACTATCACCGGCTGCGAAAATCGCAGCCCGCGAATTTTGGCAAGCGCAGTCAGCCCGTCCATTTTGGGCAGGAGGAGGTCCAACAATACGACATCAAACTGCGTTTCGCGAACTTTTTCTACTGCCTGAAGACCATCATGCACTGAAGTGACATCATAACCACTCTTCGCAAGTTTTGCCCCCAGTATGCGGCACAGATTTACCTCGTCGTCAACGACAAGGACGCTGCCCTTGGTTACCATTCGTGGAGCCTCCAGACTTCACTCAAACAATCGACACAATAGGCGGATCGATCGTCCTAATTACATAAGTGCAAAAAGCATGCCATTAGCAGGATAAACGGCGAGCCTGTAGACATATTAAAAGTTGCACAGCCCCAGCAATCAGGTTATGCACAGGCTGTGCATAAAATGTTGAACACTTACCGCTCAGTATCCTGGGGGTAACGTGAGGTGTCTAAGTTTGGGGTGCGTTCGCTGTTTTGCACAAGAAATCGCACTAGAGTTGGCCACACTTGTCTGCGGCAGAGGTGTTACTGCCTTTGTTGGATACTGGCGTCATCAGGCGTAATCGTCGTCGATGCTGTCAGAGTATCCAGTACAAGGACGGGGTTTTTATTTTCAATACCAGCAAGCAAAGACGCCGGAGCTAACGCTGTTCGGGCGTTGTTGAAGTCGTCGGATTTTGAATATACAACGAGCAGATTCGTAAGCTTGCGCGAGGGAACTGCGCGATAGCCTGCGCCGCCATAGAATCCTGTTGATGACCCTCCATCCAACGACAGGGCGTTGACCGCTCCGAGTTGTAACATCACAGACGCCATCTTATGCAGGCTGGTTTTTGTATTGACAGCAACCAACAAGAGTTTGCCGGCGCGATTGATGCCGACAGCGGTGCGGGTGGCGGGAGCGTGAAGCGATCCGCCGAACCCTTCTCGCTGCAACTGGACTGATGCGACCCCGTTGCAGACCAGCGCCGGCCCGCAGCTCAGCACGGTATCGTATCCAACCCATCCGGTTTTTCGCCCGGCTGCAAGGGGGACGATTGAGGCCTTGTTGTCGGAATCTATGCAAAGCGCGGAGCCAATGCAGCCCTTATATATGACCTTGCCGCAGATTGCGATATCACCGGTCGGCAAAAGGCTGCGTGTATCAAAAAAGGTGCCGGTGATAGCGGCAGCCGGCTGGGTGCGAGAGACGATGGACTTGAATGACTCACTCTTTCCTACCCCTCCGCGCGCAAGGGCTACAGTCACTTTTGTTTGTGGATCGCTAAGGTTAACCGTCACTACGTGGGCGCGTACGTTTTGGTGACGGATATGTTCATAGACAACACTGGAAGCGGAAACCGATACAGGTAAAACCAGACCAACTATTGAGCTTATCAGCAATCTGTTTATCATGGCGCTTCCCTCTGCTACAGGCATGAATAAACCTTGCACGATAAATGCCTCGGGCAACGCTATAAATACCGGTTTTCGGTAGAATAACTTGAGTTTTCTTTTAATTTGGCCTTGACTCCCGGTTATTGCTGACGTAAACTGTGCTCATGGTGTGGGTTTAGCGGTTCACACATCCAAAAAACGTGTGTGAATGGTTGGCTGCACCTCTGAATTACCGCTAGGCAATACTTACTGCGTTGTATAAAGCCGCGCTACATCAAGTAGCGGGCAAAAATAACACGTATTCGGAGGAGAATAAGATGAGTAACATCAAGCTCAAGCTCGGCTTGGTAGCCGTAGCCGCATTTGTTCTCGCGTGCAGTGCGTTTGCTGCTCCCTCGTGGATAAATCATCCCACAACGAACACTTACACATGGACGTCCTGGGGCTCTGAAGCACTCGCGACCGAAGGCGTCTGCGATCCGGATGTTTTGATAGGAACTGGATGGGCGGAAGCGGCTTTTACGTGCTACGGGGCAGGACTCGTCGCCGACCCAATGTTAGCGATCGGCAGCAGATACGTCTATCTCGATCTGGGACATGATGGCGTAATCCACGTCGATTTCAGTACCCATACGTTCGGCAATGAGGTCTTTGTCCAAGTCGTATTCCACGAAGATATGTGTGCTGCTCCTGTTGTCTCGCTCAATGCAGGAGAGATGCTCATTGAGTCTACTACGCCTTTGGAGGACACCAGTCTATGCCCCGAGCTTCCATCAAGCTGGGTGGCCTACGAATCGGTATGGAGCATCAGCGGCAATGACATCGCATCGTTTGCTGGTGTAGACATCATCGGCGATTCTGATTGGGGTAGCATGGTCGAGAGTGTTTCTATAAGCACAAGAGCCATACCGGAACCTGCAACTGTGGCGGCTATGCTATCTGGAATCGTAGGATTGGCGTTGGGTCTTCGGCGCAGAAAAGTTTCTTAACCAGCCTCCTATGGGTGAGCGCCCGATTGGCCGCCGGATTGTATCCGGTGGCCATTTTTATGCGTCCGACCGGCTAATTCTGTTGATTTCTGCTATTAGAGCTTCAAAATAACTTTCAAACGTGCCGATGTCGCGGCGAATTTCGTTATCTTCCAGCGCCACACACCACACCTCAGCGCCATCAGCAAGCATCAGGCCGATGGAATCAGTGATCTGTAACTCACCGTTGGCTCCAGGCGCGGTGCGCTTTATATACTCGAATATGTTTGCGTCGAAAGCATAACGTCCGGCTATAGCGTATTCGCTCGGAGCCTCATCCGGCATCGGTTTTTCGACCAGGCCGTCGATTTGGAAGCTGGGTGCAACATCTGATTTGGGTTTAACGATTCCGTAGCGGGCAACTTCGTCACGAGGAGTCTTTTGGACGACTATCACTCCGGAAGCATCGGTGTTTTCGTATGTATCGAGCACTCTTCTAAACGGCAATATATCCCGATCGGTCTCTATGGTCGAATCTCCAAGCACTACAGCAAACGGATCAGCGCTGACAAAATCTTTTGCACAAAAAATAGCGTCTGCAAGGCCTTTTTGCACCCTCTGGAACTCGTAATCAAATCTGACCCCGTTAAACCCATCGCCGAAATGGGTTCGGATAGCAGTTTTTTGTTCGGATATGACGAACAGAATTTGTGTGATTCCGGCTTGTATTACCTCTTCGACGATGTGTTCGAGTACGGGTTTTGTTCCCAGTGGTATCAGTTCTTTAGGGACGGCTTTAGTCAGCGGCAGCAGTCGTGTTCCCTTACCTGCGGCGGGGATGACCGCTTTTGTGATGAGCTTGTTCGTGATCGGGGTCTGCATGATTCACTCCTGCTGAAGATTACGAAGTAAGTGGAGCCGATGAGGGGACTCGAACCCTTGACCTGAGCTTTACGAAAGCCCTGCTCTACCAACTGAGCTACATCGGCTCGAAGGTGGTGCCGAGAGTCAGAGTTGAACTGACGACACGCGGATTTTCAGTCCGCT
>LSQX01392663.1_pt1 | contig 24363 bp, 14 predicted proteins | sample 654561 | NCBI WGS metagenome assembly LSQX01 (sample SAMN04489861, study PRJNA283612) | anaerobic digester metagenome | isolation source: 4 biogas reactors fed with cattle manure at either 37C or 55C with and... | place: Denmark: Kongens Lyngby | collected 2014
GAAGTATCGTGAGCTCACTCAGTTCCGTCATCGCATGGTTTCAATATTCAGACGAAATCTATCGCCAAAACATCATTTTCAGCTCCTCAAACATCAAGCTCAACGACAAGTTTTCCTTTTTCCACCACCTCGTCCATCAAGAAGACTTGCGCAATCACCCCCTGCTTTTCAGCTTCACGCAGGCGGATAAGGATAGCCTCTATAACGCCGGTGATGGCTCCGTTTTCACCGATGGCATCGCCCTCACCGATAGCGGCGCAGGGTATTATAAGAAGATCAGCGACGATCTCGGCAACGAATATTATGAATATGCTCCGGGACAGCCCGACGCAGACTATAACATCGTCTTCAGCTATCTTGGCCCCACCCTCGGCGATTATGAGGAATATTCTACGGGTAAATACCGCTTTGTGGGCGCAGGACTCGGCTCCTATATGCCCCTCAAACGCCTCATCGCCCCCACCAAGCGCAGCAACCTCGAATTTGGCTTTGTGCACAACACCGAGAAATGGAACAACCACCTTGAATTGCTATATAGTCATTACGACAAAAACACCTTTTCCCCGCTGGGCGATAGCGACAATTCCGGCGGCATAGTCTCACTGGGCATAAACAGACAAAACAGTCCCCTCAAGCTCGGCATAAATGCCCAATATCGCCTGCCAAATACTGCCCTCCCCGCCGAAAGCGAAAGCATTTCCCAAGACCTCGCCGCCCTCGAAACCCCTGAAAATCTCGGCATGCAGACCCTTGACCTCAATCTCGGCTATAATGGCGATGCTTGGCGTCCCTCCCTCTTTTTACGCCTGCGCAATCTCGAAGAACAATACACCCAAAAAGCCCTGCGACTCAGCTCCATCAGCAAGGCAAAAAGCGTCCTGCCCGCACTCAACTTCGCCGGCACAATCTCCTCGCAAGAAGGCAATAAAGAAAGCTTTTTGCAGTATTATGACCTCACCGCAGATTGGAGCATCAGGCTGATCAACTTGCGCCTCAACGGCATCTTTTCCGAGATGGATCAGGATAACCTCGGCACGCGAAGCATCAAACTCAAGCCCACCATAGAAATCAAAAACGAGAGTAGCTTCAGTGCGCTGAGCTTCACCAAAGACGAACTGCAATATAAGCTCTCTGAATGGCAAAAAGCAAGCGAACAAGAAACCTATAGCATCCAACATAACAGCAGTTTCGGCGCGCAGCATCTCAATCTCGAATTCAGTCATCGCACCTTGCACAACGCCAATCAGGACGAAGGCGCGGGCAAGAACGCCTACCAGCTTTTCACCATGAACAATAGCAACAGCATCCTCAAAGGCGCACTCAGCCTCTTTGGCAACTATCAGCTCAATCAAACTGAGTTTTTCCCTCGCTATCGTGAATTGGTCTATGTGGGCAGCGGATTTGGGGTCTTGGACAGCTTGGGCGTCGAGGTCGATAACGGCGAATATAACTATGAATATGTCACCTCGCCCACGGGCACGCTATCCTCGGAACTCACCGCACTCGTCAGCATCTTTTTTAAGCCCGGACAATATCTAAAGGCCCCAATCTGGAAGCGCATCAATAGCGATATCTCCATCACCGCCAGCGAGCAAAACGAAGACCTCAAAGACTGGCAAAGCTATCTCTTTCTCCCCTCTTATGTCTTTAATGACAACACCATTTACGGCAGGCAGAGCGTCCTGCAAAACATATATTTTGATCTCTATCAAGGCAAGATCATCAGCAACCTCAGCCTTGAACAGAGTAAAGACATCGATCAACGCTATCAAAGCCCCGAAAAAACCAGCGAGCAAAATCAAGCTCTGCAACTGGATTTCAGGGGATATTTGGGGCTAAATACCCGCCTGAACATAATCAACAGCCAAAGCCGCGAAAGCCGTTATAATTCGCACGTGATAGCCCAAAGTTTCGCTGCAAACATGGAAAAGGTCTTGGATGCCCGCAGCACCGCCGTGCTCAATCTCAAAGCCAGCCAAGAAAAGGGCAAAGACCAGAGCGGCAGCGACGAATATAGCCTCAAAACCATCACCCTCTCCCCCGCCCTGCGTAGCGTGCTCATGCAAAAATATCGCGTCACCGCCAGCCTCGGCATGGGTTATAACGATCGTAAAGGTAGCGATTATCTCAGCTTTTTGCCTGAAAAACGACAGGGCTTTTTCGTTGACGGGAATATCTCGACGAACTATCGCATCAACGACTTTAGCTCGCTGAGCCTGGAATATAAAGCTAACAAATATCCCAAAAATAAAGCCAGCCACAACCTCAAACTCGAATTCCGCGCGGAGCTCTAAGATGCCAATCCTCAGCACTCTCGACTATATCATCCTTTTTCCCCTGATCTTTTTGGCGGGCTTCATCGACGCCATCGCCGGAGGAGGCGGACTCATCTCCTTGCCCGCATATTTCAGCATAGGCATCCCGCCGCATATCGCGCTCGGCACCAATAAGTTCTCATCTTTCAGCGGCACCGTCTTTTCCACCGCACGCTATTTCAAAGCAAAGATGATGGACCTCCCTATTGCGCTCACCAGTGCGTCGCTGGCTCTCCTGGGCTCCTGGTTGGGCGCAAGAACGGCACTGAGAGTCTCGGCAGATTTCCTTAACTATCTGCTCATCATACTCATCCCGCTCATCGCAATTTTTACCCTGCTCAAAAAGAATCTCGGCTATGAAGACAGCGCCGAAGAAATCAAGAAAGGGCTGAGATTTGTCCTTGCCGCACTCGCCGGACTCATCATCGGCTTTTATGACGGATTCTTCGGACCCGGAACGGGAACCTTCCTCATCATCATCTATGCCACCCTGCTCAAATATGACTTCATCCGCGCTAATGCCAACACCAAGGTGGTCAATCTCGCCTCAAATACTGCCGCACTCATCACCTTCGCCTTCGCCGGGAAGATCTTTTATCCCGTCGCTATCCCCGCCGCACTCTTTGGCATCGCAGGAAACCTCACGGGCTCTAAACTCGTTGTTCTCCGCGGCAATAAGTTCATCCGCCAGATCTTTATCCTCGCTCTCTTGCTCCTGCTGATGCGTGTAGCTTGGCAACTCTTTTCCGCCTGATTTTTGTCCACAAATTAACACGAATTAACACAGATTATCTCGCTACGCTCGCTATAGTAACGCTGGATTTATCCTGCCCTTGTGTAGGCTTCAGCCCACTTTATCAACCATGCGCAAGCGCATACCTCACAGCCCGGTCAACCAACCCACAACTCAGTTATTCGAAATCTTCGAATAACTCAATCACCTATAAACCAATCCCTTACAGCTCTACCATTAAAGTAATTCTTTACTGTTCACATTATAAACCAAACCGACCAAGTAGTGACCAAGTGACCGACCAAGTGCAACAATATGATATGAAAGGATATAAGGGATTTACTCAGACAAACACCGACCAAGTGACCGACCAAGTAGTGACCAAGTGACCGACCAAGTGCAACAATATGATATGAAAGGATATAAGGGATTTACTCAGCCAAAAACCGACCAAGCGACCGACCAAGTAGTGACCAAGTGACCGACCAAGTAGCGAAAAAGTGACCATGTAGTGACCATGTAGTGACCATGTTTAAGATACAGTATTTAAAGGAATTAGCATAAATATGGGGTAATTAGTGACCAAGTAGTGACCATGTTACCGACCATGTTACCGACCATGTTACCGACCATGTCAAAAAGCATATAAATCAGAACCAAAATACCCCGCACCCAAATAACCCACAATTTGAATTGACAGAATATCTTAAACACACAAACTTGGTTTATTGAACAAAATCAGGATGGAGTACTAATGAAACTGTCTTTTGAAAAGCCCATGGCATTGACATATATTTCTCAAACACAACTGCGCAGCACGACTGCCAAGACACCCAATATCATCAATATAGCGAGGCACTAACATTCTATGGCACACCAACAAATAGCATCTTTCATCTGGAGCATCTGCAATCTCTTGCGCGGCCCCTACAAGCGCAATGAATATCGCAAAGTTATCCTTCCCTTCACCGTTCTCCGGCGCTTTGACTGCGTTTTAGCAGATACTAAAGCCGAAGTCTTAAAAGAATACGATAGAATCAAACACAAATCAGATAACATCATCAGCGCAACCCTTGAAAACATCACCGGCGTCCCCTTCTATAACACCTCTCGCCTTACCATGAAAACCCTCTTGGACGACAGCGAAAACCTCGCCATCAACCTGCAATCCTATATAAACAGCTTTTCCCTAAACGTTCAAAAGATCATCGAATATTTCTCTTTTTCTGAGCAGATCGCACGCCTACACGAGGCAAACCTTCTCTATAGAGTAATTCAACTCTTTGTGAACGATGATCTTGATCTCAGCCCAAACGCAATCGACAATATGCAAATGGGCTTAGCCTTTGAAGAACTTATCCGCATCGGCGCTGAGCAATCCAACGAAGAAGCCGGAGAGCACTTCACCCCGCGCGAAGTGATTGAATTGATGGTAAATCTCCTGCTCTCCCCTGAAACCGATCTCGCCAAAAGCCACGTTGTAAAGACCATCTTCGACCCCGCTTGCGGAACCGGCGGAATGCTCACAGCTGCAGAAAACTATATTAAAGAGCTCAACCGCGACGCCATGCCCCACCTCTATGGACAGGACTGGAATAAAGAATCCTATGCCATTTGCCGCTCCGACATGCTGATCAAAGGTGAAAAAGCCACGATTAAATTCGGCTGTTCTTTCGAGCAAGACGGCTTCCCCACCAATAAATTTGACTATATGCTCGCCAATCCCCCTTTCGGCGTGGAATGGAAAAGACAGAAACAAACGATTGAAGCAGAACATGAAAACCTCGGCTTTGCAGGACGCTTCGGCGCCGGCTTACCGCGCATCAACGATGGCTCTCTACTCTTCCTCTTGCACATGATTTCCAAAATGCGCAGCCCCGAAGAAGGCGGCAGCCGCATCGCCATCGTCTTCAATGGCTCTCCGCTCTTCACCGGAGACGCAGGCAGCGGCGAAAGCAATATCCGCAAATGGATCATTGAAAACGACCTGCTTGAAACAATCGTCGCCATGCCGGATCAACTTTTCTATAACACCGGCATCAGCACCTATATTTGGATCATCACAAACAAAAAGGAAACCCATCGCCAAGGCAAGATTCAACTCATCGATGCGCGCCTTTTCTATCACAAGATGCGTAAAAGCCTCGGCAATAAACGTAACGTGATCGGCGATGGTGATGACGGTAGATTCGATCACATCAACCTCATTACGCGCATACACGGCGACTTTATCCACAATCAAGAGCTCGAATTTACTACCAATGGCGACACCCAAAAAGCAGTCGTCAGCAAGATATTTGACAACGCAGACTTTGGCTTTCAAAAGATCACCATTGAACGCCCCTTGCGCCTGAACTTCCAAACCACTGAAGAGCGCATTGCACGCTTGGACGACAACGCGGCCTTTAGCAAACTCTCCCAAAGCAAGAAGAAAGACCCCACCGAGCGTCAGCGTGAGATAAACGAAGGCAAAGCCCTGCAAAAAGAGATCAAGGAAGCACTCACCGCCATGGATAGCAGTGTCCTCTATAAAAACCGCGCACTCTTCCAAAAAGAGATCATACAAAATCTCTCCCAGCAAGGCATCAAGCTTCCCGCCGCCCTGCTCAATGCTGTCATAGACGCACTCAGCGAGCGCGATGAGCATGCAGATATCTGCACCGACAGCAAAGGGCAGCCCGAGCCGGATAGCGAACTCAGAGACACTGAAAATGTCCCCCTCACCGAGGATATGCACGCCTATTTCAAAAGAGAAGTTTTGCCGCATGCACCCGACGCATGGATAGATGAAAGCAAGACCAAGATCGGCTATGAAATCCCGCTCAATCGCCACTTCTATGTATATCAGCCTCCGCGCGCTTTAGAAGAGATTGAAGCCGAGATGAAGGCATTAGAAAAAGAGATAGCAGAACTCTTGGAGGAATTATGAACCTTCCCATAAGTATTGAAAACCTATTAAAAGCCCGCACTATTGAGAGTGAACGCATTGAATATAAAAGCGGATGGAATCCCGAGCCTATTATGCACACCATCTGCGCCTTTGCCAATGACTTCAGGGATATTGGCGGTGGATATATTGTAATCGGAGTGGAAGAAGAAGATGGTATGCCCATTCTTCCGCCTAAAGGACTAAATCCCAGAGAAATTGATAAGATTCAAAGAGAATTAGTTCGCATAAGCAAGTTCATTGAACCGAACTATGTGACAATAGCTGCTCCCGCTCAATATCAAGAACGCACCCTGCTCGTGATTTATTGCCCCGGCGGGAACTTAAGACCATACCGTTGCCCCATAAACATAGCAAATAAGACAAATAAGGCATGTTATATCCGCCAACATTCCAGCACCATAAAAGCCAATCAAGATCAAGAATATGAACTTATTAGCCTCAAGAGAGATCCTTTTGATGACCTTGCAAATCAACATGCCAGCATTGATGACGTAGATCCGGGGCTTATTCACAGCTATCTTGGCAGAGTCAAAAGCGATCTTTTTAAGCTAACAGCAAGCATGCCTTTTGAAGACCTGCTTAAGCGCATGAACCTTGTTGAAAAGATGCACGAGAAATATTATCCAAAAAATGTGGCTCTGATGTTTTTTAACCCTGAACCTCAAAGGTTTTTCCCATATACTCAGATCGATGTTGTCCATTTTCCGGACGGTCTTGGCGGAGACAACTTTAGTGAAAACATATTCAAAGGGACCTTAGACCAAATGCTTAAAGAAGCTTTGAGCCTCATTAAAACTATACACATACGTGAGTATGTTCAAAAAATACCGGGTGTTGCGGAAGCAAATAGGTTTTTCAATTATCCTTATGAAGCTATTGAGGAAGCTCTTTGTAATGCCATATATCATCGCTCCTATGAGGTTCGTGAACCTGTAGAAGTGCGCATTTTGCCGGACAAAATCACAATACACAGCATCCCTGGACCTGACGTGTCTGTCACAGAGGAAGAGATCAAGGGATTGGACTTTACCTCGCGCAGATATCGCAATCGCAGAATAGGCGAATATCTTAAAGAACTACAGCTCACAGAAGGCAGAGGAACCGGCATGCCGAAAATTATCAGAGCTTGTGAGAAAAACGGATCACCAATGCCCGTAATACGCACCAACCCAGACAGAACTTTCTTTATGTTTGAACTCAATATTCACCCTGAATATAAAGAATTGACCGACCAAGTGACCGACCAAGTGCAAAAGTTTGACATTAAAGAGTTTAGCATGAAATCACAGAAAAAGACCGACCAAGTGACCGACCAAGTGACCGACCAAGTGACCGACCAAGTGCAAAAACATGATATAAAAGAGCTTAGCTTGAAATCACAGGAAAAGACTGACCAAGTGACCGACCAAGTGCAAAAATTGCTGTTGTTATTAAATCATGAGCCTCTCTCTCGTAAAGAACTTATGGTTAAATTAAACCTCACACATACTCATTCTTTCAGAAATGTATATTTATTGCCTTCTATAAAAGCTGGCTATGTAGTTATGACAATTCCTGATAAACCAAATTCTAATAAACAAAAATATAAGCTTAGCGACTTGGGATTACAGATTCTTAATCTCCTTAATAAAGACAATAATTCACCGGAGAAAAGATGACTTATCAGCAAAAAGTTAGTGACCATGTTCAAAAACATGATAATGGAGCTGAAAATTCCGTTTCGTACAAAGACTTACTATTGATACCAGTTTTATCTTGTTTATTATATATAATAAACAAGATAAAACTAACACTTGACAAAACAATGATTCATTCTACTATATATAAAGAGTTTAGAAGCTTAATAAGGGATTGCTTCGCTGTACATAATAGTTTAGGATATGACACCAACGCCAAGGTAGAGGAATTATGAAAAAGACGGAAAACCTGCCCAATGAGATAATTCTTTTTGAGACAGATGAAGGTAAGTTCCAGATTGCCTTAGCTCTCGATAGTGACTCTATCTGGCTGAATGTAAACGAGATAGCCGAGCTCTATCAGACTACAACACCAAATATCTATACTCATATAGCTAATATATTGAAAGAAGGCGAGTTGGACGAAATTTCAACTACTAAGGATTACTTAGTAGTTCAAATTGAGAGAGAGCGCCAAGTGCATAGAAACATAAGGCATTACAGCCTTGACATGATTTTGGCTATTGGGTATAGAGTGAGGTCAGAGCGAGGAACTCAATTTCGCATTTGGGCAACACAACATTTAAGCGAATTTCTACACAAGGGCTTCATCCTTGATGATGCTCGTTTAAAAGGAAATAATGTCTTCGGCGACTATTTTGATGAACTCTTAGAACGGATAAGAGATATACGAGCAAGCGAAAAGCGAGTTTATCAACATGTTAAAGATATTTTTGCCTTGGCTGTTGACTATGAACCGCGCTCGCCTGTGATGAACACATTTTTTGCTAATATGCAAAATAAAATGCACTATGCTGTAACGCGTAAAACCGCCGCTGAAATAGTCGCAGAAAGAGTTGACATAAACAAACCAAATATGGGGCTCACAAGCTGGTCAGGCAAAACAGTTGCGAAAAAAGATGTTGTAACTGCCAAAAACTATTTAGATGAAAAAGAAATCAGTTTACTTAATCGCATAGTCGTTATGTGGCTTGATGCAGCCGAATTAAAGGTTTTACAAAAGCAACAAATATATGTTAATGAATGGGAAATGCTTTTAAACAATTTTATCATAAACAATGATCTACCATTGCTAAAAGGCTCAGGGAAAGTCACACGCACCCAAGCTAAAGAAATTGCTGAAAACATCTATGATAAATTCAATGAACAAAGAAGAGCTCAAAGAGAAACAGACGCAGAAGCAAATTATTTGGAAGACCTGCAAAATGGGGTTAAGCTTGTTGCGGCACGAAGGAAGAAGAAGTGAAGGCGTATCCGAAGTATAAAGACAGCGGGATTAATTGGCTGGGCATGCTTCCGGTAAGTTGGAACATAAAAAAGGTTAAGCACGTGACAACATGCTTAGACGGAAAACGTATCCCTCTTAACTCTTTAGAAAGATCAGAGATCCCTGGTGATTTCCCTTACTGGGGGGCTAATGGAATTGTAGATTACATAAATGACTATTTGTTTGATGAAGACCTTGTTTTATTGGGTGAAGATGGAGCTCCTTTTTTTGAGGATTACAAGCCTGTAGCTTTTTCAGTTCGTGGAAAAATTTGGGTTAACAACCATATACATGTTCTAAAGCCTAAAGGAATAAACTCAAACTATTTAACTTATTGTTTAAATATAACTGATTATTCTTATTTTATTAGCGGCTCTACCCGCGATAAGCTTACTCAAAATGATATGTCAGAAATCCAATTGCCTTTTCCAACTGCTGAAGAACAGGAAGCCGTTGTCACATATCTTGATGATGCAACTTCTCGCATAGATGCTTTGATTGAGAAGAAAGAGCAGATGATTGAGCTTTTGAAAGAAAAGCGTATTGCTCTCATCACCCATGCTGTCACCAAGGGCTTAGACCCAAATGTTAAAATGAAAGATTCTGGGATTGAATGGCTTGGGCAAGTGCCGGAACATTGGGTTGTTGCAAAAGTCGGATCGGGATATTCCATTCAACTTGGAAAGATGTTGCAACCAGAACAAAATTTAGAGTCTGAGCTTATGATACCTTATTTAAAAGCAATCAATGTACAATGGGACAACATAACCATAAGTGAAGACAACTTCATGTGGGGCTCATCAGAAGAAATCGTCAAATATGGCATTCAAAAAGGTGATCTATTAGTGTGTGAAGGCGGAGAAGCTGGAAGATCTGCAATATTAAAGGAAGACATTAAAGGCTATATAATTCAAAATGCCTTACATAGGGTAAGAAGCAACAATAACTGTGTTATTTATCTTAAATACTTATTGCAAATTGCCTCAAACTTAAACTGGTTCGACATTATATGCAATAAAGCCACGATTGCACATTTCACAAAGGACAAATTTGCAGAAATGGTCATACCTCTCCCACCAAAAAAAGAACAACAGGAAATAATAGCTTCTATTGAGCCAATAATAGTATATATAGACACCCTCATCCAAAAGCAAGAGCAAATGATAGAGCTTTTAACTGAATACCGCTCCTCCCTCATCCACCACGCCGTCACCGGCAAAATAGACCTAAGAGGCTACAATGCAAAAACCCAATGAACACGCTTTTGAATCTTATATAGAATCCGCCATGCAGTCCGGTTGGACATCAGTTCCAAACACCACCTTTGATGCCGAAAAAGCTCTTTTCACTCGAGAGACCGTAGGTTTCATCAAAAGCAGCCAAGCCGAACTTTGGGCAGAACTGGAAAAGGTTAATGGCAGCATGCTTCCCGAGATGCTCATCAACACCTTACTCAAAGAACGAGTAAACAAAGGCACTTTACACGTCCTGCGCCATGGCTTCAAGTTCCAAGGCAAGATCATCCGTCTGGCATATTTCAAGCCCGCACACAGCATGAGCAGCGAAGCGGAAAAACTCTATCAGAGCAATACCTTTCAATTTTGTCGCCAAGTCTTTTACCATCCCGAAAAACAGCAATCCATCGACATCGTTTTGGCAATCAATGGCGTTCCCATCTCCACCATAGAGCTAAAGAACCCGGGAACCGGTCAATACGTAAGAGACGCCATCAGGCAATATAGAGACGATAGAGACCCTGCCACTCCTCTGCTCAGCTTCAAGAGCGGCGCACTTGTTCACTTCGCCGTTGATCCCGATGAAGTCTTTATGACCACCCATCTTAAAAAGAAAAAGACATTCTTTTTGCCTTTCAATAGAGGTAGCAATCCCCAAGAGATTGATTGCGGCAAAGGCAATCCGCCCCATCCATCGGGATATAGAACAGCCTATCTCTGGGAAGAGATCATGCTTCCGGATAGCATCTTAGAGATTATCCGCAACTTTATGTTTGTTGAGGATGCAGGCAAGAAAAATGAGCGCATCATCTTCCCGCGCTATCATCAATTAGATGTGGTGCGCATGCTCATCGACCGCGTTAGAGATGATCTTGCCGGAAAAAACTATCTCATTCAGCATAGCGCCGGAAGCGGTAAGACAAATAGCATCGCTTGGCTTGCCCATCGCTTGGCAAATCTTCACACTTTGGGAGATAAGCTCGTCTTTGATTGTGTAGTCGTGATTACTGATAGAGTGGTCTTGGATAGGCAGCTGCAAGATGCTATCTATCAGATCGAACATGCCTCGGGGGTTGTGGTTCCCATCAAAGAAGGTAGCAGACAGCTTGCCGAAGCACTGGTCAGCGGCAGTAAGATTGTCATCACCACCCTGCAAAAGTTCCCCTTCGTTCTTAGAGGACTTTTACGCATTGCAGGCGCAAAAGATGTGGATCTACCCGATGAATCTTCAATCCTGCGCTCCAAAGAGTGGCAAGAAAGGATTGCGGATCGTAAATACGCCGTAATCGTTGATGAGGCGCATAGCAGCCAAACCGGTGAAGCGGCGCGCGGCATGAAACAAGTATTGGGCGATAGCGTGTCCATTGATGGTGATGAAGACTGGGAAGATGGCTTAAACATGATAATGGAATCAAGGAGCAAACAGCCCAATCTCAGCTTCTTTGCTTTCACTGCTACGCCCAAAGGCAAGACCATAGAGCTCTTTGGCAAAGATGGCAAAGCTATGCACAATTATAGCATGCGTCAGGCAATTGAAGAAGGCTTTATCCTCGATGTGCTAAAGCGTTATACCACCTATAGCACCTATTTTAAGATAGTCAAAAACACAGAGAATGATCCAAATATGCCTGCACAAAAAGCGGCAAAGAAGCTCTGCCAGTATATGCGGCTTCACCCCCACAACGTGAGCCAAAAGACGCAGATCATCATAGAGCACTTTAGGTCTTGCATCTTGCCGCTTTTGGGCGGAAGGGCAAAGGCTATGGTGGTGACTGATAGCAGGTTGCAGGCGGTGCGCTATATGCTTGCCTTCAAGGAATATATCAGCGAACATCACTATACGGATATCCATCCCTTGGTGGCTTTCAGCGGCACGGTGGAAGATAATGACACCCGGCTCGAATATACCGAACCTGGCATGAATGTGGATTATAAAACAGGACGAAACATCACGGAAGCTCAGCTTAAAGACCGCTTTGCCAGTGATGACTATCAGATTCTCTTGGTGGCAAATAAATATCAAACCGGCTATGATCAGCCCCTACTCTGCGCCATGTATGTAGATAAACGCCTGGATGGAGTGCAGGCGGTGCAAACCCTATCGCGCCTCAATCGCATCTATCCCGGCAAAGAAGAGCCCATAGTTATTGACTTCGTAAACCACGCTGAAAATATCTTAATTGCGTTCAAGCCATATTACTCAATCACGGAATTGGAAGAGCATTCCGATCCCGCTCACCTCGAAGAACTAAAGCACGAACTCAATCACATGCAAGTTTATAGTTGGGACGAGGTTGAAGCCTTTGCAAAGATCTTTTATAAGCCAATGAATCAGCAAAAACGCTCCGATCCCGCCGCCATGCAACAGCAATTACAAAATGCGGTTGAGAGATATAAGGGCTTGGAGAATGAGGAGGATAAGGAAAAGTTTTGGAACAAACTCAAAGCTTATGTCCGCCTCTATGCCTTCGTGACACAATTGATCAGCTACACCGATAAAGAACAAGAGATGCTCTATAGCTTCGGACGCTTTCTCATGCCGCATATCCGCCCCAGTGACAGCAGAGAAGCCTATCCGGAAAAGGATGTTGAACTTGAATATTATCGCCTGCAAAAGGTGATGTCCGGTGAGATAGACCTCTCTGAGGGCGATGATGTTAAAGTCAAATCTCCAACGGAGACGGGAAGCCGTAAGGTGAAAGAGCCAGATAAGCCGCTCTCGGAGATAATCAAGGTGCTCAACGAACGCTTTGCCACGGATTTTAGCGAGGCTGATAGGCTTCTCTTTGAACAAGTTGAGGAAACTGCAATCAATAATGAAGATGTGCGTAAAACTGCGGCAGCAAATAACCTTGAGAAATTTCAACTCGGAATTGAGCCGATTATGAAAGAAATCATGATGCAACGGCTTAAAGAGAACGATAAGATCGTGAGTAGATATATGGATGACGATGCTTTCAGGAAGGCGATATTTGGGATCATGGCGAAGAGTATATATAAGAGGTTGGGGGAAGACTAATAAGATTGCTAAATCGATCCATGCAGCATTACCGTATGAGTATTAATGAGAAACATAACATAAAGGGATAAAACATGAAAAATAAAGAAGATTTTATAGTTTTCTTTGACACAAATTTCCTTATTCAATGTAAGGACTTAAAGCAAATTGATTTTTCAGAGTTGTTTGGTGACAATAATTCAATTGAGTTACTATTAACCGAGCCTGTTTTGAAGGAAATGGATAAATTTAAAACAGACCCAAATACACGAAGAGTAAGAAGTGCAAGGAAATACAATTCAATATTTTTAGAAATCCATGATAATAAAGATAAATTGTATCGAATTAACAGTGACCCAAGTATTGTTCTAAAATTAGCACCATTTTATAATCACACAGATCTTGTTAGTATCGATTCTTCACTTGATATATCAAATCCTGATGATATGCTGCTTGCATATGTGCTGAAGTATAAGGCAGATAATCAAGGCAAAATCTGTCTTCTCACATACGATACCACTGTTTTGATTAAAGCACAAATCAGAGAATTAGATAACCATAACATACCTACAAGCTGGCTAATGCCTGCTTCAAAGGACCAAGCTCAGAAAGAAATAGAAGCTCTAAAAAAAGAGAATGCTGAATTGAAGAAAAATCACCCCGATATTCAAATAAATTGCTTTTTAAAAGATATAAATGGAAGGTTGACTGAAAAGTCTGTTGTCAAATTATTCCCACCATTGACTTCAGAAGAAACAGATTATTTTATAAATAAGCTTAAAAACAAATTCCCAATGAAAATGGATTTTTCGGAAGAGTTTGATACTGCCCAAGAAATCGATAAATCCAGCCATGCGGTATTATCTTTGGGCATTAAACAACAGATAAATGTTATACTAACTCAAATACTAACAGGTAATTATATAAATAATGATTACCCAGAATGGATTGAGAGATTAAAAATATGGCTTAGTAAAATCCATTTTAGTTTATATAATATACACAATGCTTTAAAGTTGGATGTGAATTTAGAAAATATTGGAAATGTATTTGCCTTTGACTTGAGGTTAGAACTATCTCTTCTAAATGGCTGTGAATTCATTCCAGAATCTTTCCTTGAAAATAATTACAACATAGCTTTAAGTTTGCCCAAGTGTCCTGACCCTCCAAGTAAACACAATAGAAAAGACCCGAAGGCCTTGTTGAGTCCCTCTTTTCCGCCTTTGTATAATTTGTCTTCAAAGCTGCAACAAGTCAACAGGGATAAGCACAAGTTATATTATGAAAACAAACATGATGATTTGGAAGATAAATTAGTGTTTACATGTGATGAGTTTCGGCATCATGCTGAAAGAAAATCGTTGAGTTTTGATGTTCTACTACCAGGGGAATACAACCACTCTGAAATAAAGCAAAAATATAAAATTACTGCCAGAAACATTCCCAAGGCTATCGAAAACATAAATGTTTTTGAAATTGAAACCAAGAATTGTAGCACGATAGATTACGTGAAAGAGATAATTGAAAAGCAAACTCAGGTAATATTCTAAGCCGTTTCTGTAAGCGAGGACGCTTACAATCCAACTAAATTGCGCTATTTTTTCCTCAATTTTCGTCCCTCTCCAATGCCGCTTCCCTACTGGGTTCTGGTCTTGATGTGGTCATGATGTGGTCATGAGCATGACCATATCATGAGCGCACGCTAAGCTGTAATCAATAGGGAAGCAGGGAGTTATGGGCACTTTTATTTATGTAAAAGCGGAATTGCGGTATTTGATGGCAAAGGTGATAAAGTGTTCGTAGAGATGGCTTTAAGCGGCTGTTTTGATAGTTTTAATGGGCTTTTTGAGGAATTGTGTCCACATGCTTGAATATAGCTAAGGTGAAGAAATTAAAGGGGATATGCGGTTTTGATTGTTGCATGATGGAGATGGGTGTTGCGTAGAATCGACAAGAAGTGTATTTGATATAAAATTGCTCTTTCTTCATCACTCTTGGTGCGGGAAATTCCCCATTGCCGCACCGCATCAGCGCATCCTTCTCGGTTCGTAAACGCCTACGCAAGCCAATAAAACACAGTTTATAAGCTTTCAGCACCTGTGGAACAGCCGATATATTACTTTCACTGTCAATGCTACTGCTTATTATCCTTTTTTGCACTCTCTCCATAATCAATCTGAATATCAATGTTTTTATCATCGTTGCTTATCAAGTACCGTTTGTATGGGACACTATATACATTTACCTTATCGTGAGATACATTAATTGAGTTCCTCAAAATATAATCCTGCCTGTTGAATAGATGTTTTTCCAATAAGTCTGAAGATATATCGTTGATGGAGTCTACGTCTATTCTATCATTCACTACGTTAAGTAAATTGTTTAATTCAATTAATCTATCATAGTTCCCTACTCTTTTATCTTGATCTCTATACTTTTCATCAGGGATCAAAAGGAACAAATATTTGCGCGCTCTACTAATGCCAACATTGATAATATATTTCTTATTCAACATAATCGTATTCTTATCTGAAGTACCGCCTGTAAAGGATGGGTTTCCTCCACTTTCTCCATATCTTACGGGTGTATTAAACAAGCAAAACACTATGTCTTTTTGCCCACCTTGAAAACCATGTATTGTATCGGCATGATAATCTAGGTTTACAAAATTCTGTTCATCCAATAGTTTTTTCACTAAATCGGCCTGCGAGCGATAAGGACAAATAACTCCAAGGCTTATATCTTTTCTAAGATGGTTCACTATGCTCTTAATGTATTCTAATGCAAGAATGGCGGAATATGGATGAGTTGAGCTACCCTCTATTTTGCGCATCCTATATACGTCTCCGCCAATAACTGGACATCTTATAATTGAAATAGGTTTCGGCTTAAAAAACTCACTTTCCGGCAAGTCTGGTATTTCTGATTCTTTGATATTCGAAGCATGCTTGATTATGCCTCCATAGCTGAAATGATTAAATAGTTCACCTATTGGTTCAATACTTCTTCTTTGTGTTGTAAGAGGAAGGACTTTATAGTGATAAGGACTAAGCTTATAATCTTCAGGCTTTTCTTTGAAATCAGAAAGACCAACCATTGTATAAATGGTTTCATCGGATACGTCTTCTTTCATACTATTAATCTGTTTTTTGATATCATCGTCATTTGTAGTTGAACTTCCATCTATAGGGAAACTATAAATTGGGGGAATTTGTAAGGGGTCTCCACCAATGATAAATTTGCAGTCTGGGTTCACTTCTGAAGCTTTTATGATAACATATGTAATATAATGAATTGGCAGCATTGAGGCTTCATCAAAAATGATATAGTCCCATTTTTGATTGATGAACTTACCATTTTTGTATCCATCATAAGGGAATCGTATCGCAGTGGTTATTGTTATTTTATTATTCTCTCGGCGTGATCCACTATGAGCAACCCAGCCGCCTTCGTGTATATCGGTATTTGTACAATTTCCAAACCTTTTTGTATCATGCAAGGCCTGTGAGTTTTGTTCATCAAGCTTCAAAAGAATCTGATCAGCCGCCACATTTGTAGGCGTTAAAGCAAGAATGTTTGAGCATTCTGCCGCAATACCCGTTATTCTGCTTGCTAATTCGTAGGTTTTTCCCGTGCCGGGGGGGCCGTATATAAATTCAATATTCTGGCTTAGTTCTTCCTTAAGAGAATCGTCATCGTTATATGCCAGTTCGTCATAGGCTATTCGCCATAATTGTTTGACATCCCTAAACTCTTCAAATCTTAATTTAAATATAGTACCTGGAACCATCTGTTCAATTACTTCATCACTAAGACGGCTGTCAAACATGACTTCGACATAAGCTTCAGTCACCGAGACGCCTTTAATACTGTTTTCAACCGTATTATCCTTATCATCATAAAAGGTTAAGCTGATTCTTTCAGCAGTTTCGTAGCTTTGTATTAGGTATCGACTTGGATCTGAAAGCTGTAGTATCCTTCTATCTTCCGAGATTTTATGTTTTCTAAAGATAACAGTTTCTTGCTTATTTGTCCCTTTTTGTTCGCTTTCTGCATAACTTAATGCGAAGAGCAGGTTTTTAAACCACTTGTAAGAATACTTTCCAGTTTCTGTTTTAAGATCCTTGGATATAATGAGTTTAATCAGTTCTTCAAGCTTTTGCAGATTGTCTTTATTGAACCCAACTGAGACCTCTTTCAAAAGGTCAATATCTTTTATCCACGGCATCGCAAGGATTTCAGTATTGTACTTCTTGAAGAAATCCTCAAAATGATTTAGAATATATGACAAGGCATGCTTACAAGAGGCTTTATCGGAAATTGCGTACATTCCATGAATGATAGTTTTGCTTACATCCCCTATATCAAAGAAATACTCAACGATTATGTTAGAATACATATTATGCAGCAAGCTTGCATTAGGCATAAAGCCTTTCAAGTCAGAACAATCACCTATAATTGGAACTACATCTTTTGATTTTTTCCAAGAGCCATCAAGAGCTTCAAATAACAATGAGTCAGTTATCTCTCTTTTTGTTTCCGCGGAAATAGAATCTCGTTTTAGGCCCAGTAAAATGCCTAATATATTTGCTTTTTCTGTCTCGAATTTTCTATCCGGGAATATCAACTTTACGAGTTCCACATAGTCCAGTTCTTTAATGTTATCATAAATGGGGTCAGATAAATTATGTATTTTATTGAACGTTTTTATGCTTACAAGGCTATCGAAATCAACACCTAACTCTTTTAGTATATTTATGCTCTTTTCACCGTCAAACTCTTTTGCCAATTTGTATTTTATATCTTTCAGACAAATAAGATGAGCAGGCATGTGATTGATCAAAGACGGCACCACTTTATGGTTTTCGATGAAGCTTCTATAACTCTTATGATTCTTGCCCCACAGGACATTTTCGAGTTGGCACACATCAGGATTAAGATTTCTATTATTCCCTGTTAGGAGTTCAAATAAAGAACTCCAGAAAAGGTAGTAGTCAACATCTTGATTACAATAGAAATCAATGCTGTGTTGTTCATCTACATCATGGATATAAAGAGAGGCTAAAATATTATAGAAGTCTTCGCCGATTGTTTCCATTAGCTCTCTGTTGCTTTCATTAGATGCAAGTTGCTTTCTTCCATGATCAAGAGCAAATCTTGCGTTGATGATGCAAGGTAGAGCATTGCTACTATCAAGAACAGGAACCGTTACCCATGTGCGACAGATGTCTTTTGACATATCAATAAACTTATCCTCAAATGCAAAAACTATCAGCCATGCATTATTGGAGGAGAAACACATGTATTTCCTCAGGTTTGTCTCATACTTAAATATGTTTTCCCGAATAACTTCAATATTTGAATAGGTTAACTTATGGTTTACAAATATGTTGCTTATTTTTTTACTGAACAGTGGCAACAATTCGAGATTGTTCTTGAACTCATTTATAACTTCATCATAAGCTTCGTCATTAATAGATTTAATTGCTATTACCGTTCCCTCACTTCTACCTTTATCATCATCTATTTGATTTTTCAATGAGTTTAATTCTTCGTCATTTAATGCCTCAGGATATACTCCACCCCTTACCTTGAAATGTAGTTTGCCACTTACTACTTGTGGATTATCAGTTGCTAAATAAATGCTTTTAAAGCCGAGGCCAAATTTACCGGTCACTTCGTCATTAGATTTATCGGAGTAATTTAGGTTAAGCATATTTTCGAGATCGCTTTGATAACGTCTACTCTGCACATTGCTCTCGACGTTTCCTTGATGTTCATTTATGAATCGACCGTTGTGGATTACATAAATATCCGTCAATTCATCATTTGTCTTAACTTGAAAGTAATAATCTTCTTGCCTTCTGTCCATCGCGTCAAGTTCAATGCATGCATCATCAGCATTTTGAAACAGCTCAAACATTATTGATGAGTAGCTATATTGATGACTTGCTAATTCTTCACGCATTCCTGATAATAATGCCATGTGAATATCTTCATCACTCAATGATAGCTCGATTCCCTTAATAACTTCTTCTTGTTTTTCTAATAAGTTTTTATGCTGCTCAGACAACTCGTTATTTTTTTCCTGCTTTTCTTCATCGTCTGCCATGCTCGCAACAAGACTTTTTTGTCTATCTTCAATTTTTGCAATATCCATATCAATAGAACCATATCTATCCATTAGTTCTTGCGCTTTTTTTGATTTGTTAGCGATTTTTAGACGCTTGAAAATCCCATCAATATTTTTTTTGACTGTGCGTTGTGCATAGAAAATAGAAGCTTGATTATCAGTTTTGCAGTCATCCCAAACCAATCTCTTAATCTGTGATTGAAGGGGTGGAATACCATAGCATTTGCTTATTACGAGATTTAAAGCTTGAAAAAGCATACCTTCAATGCTACTTTGGACTAAATCATAATCAAGAAGATTTAATGAATCCAAATCAACTTTATAGAATTCAAAGTCATACGTATTTTCGGCTTCGTCTTTTTTAATGAAGCGTAAGAAGGAATCGTTTGAATTAGTTTCGATATCGTTGCCCAGAATAGATTTTACAATTATGCGCTCTGGAATACTAATGAACTTCAACCTAATAGTATAAGTCCAAAAGTTTTCATCAACATCTTTGTGCCTTGCTTTAATAAAGGCTTCACCTCTATGAACTGGCGCAATTACGTTTTTCCATTCGGATTTCACTTTTTCTCTTATACTATCGACCGTTTGATGGCCAGATAAAAACTTCTCACTTGCCCATTTACTCCAGTCAGTATCTCCATCTGCCAGAAATGATAAGAAAACACCAACCAGAGTTTTGTCGATATGGTTTGCAATACGTTGTAAGTATTCGAGTAATTCATGTTTTGGGAAATCATCCTGTTCCCCTAATTCTTCTACATTTGCTTGTGATATGATATTTTCATATTGCTCATCACAGAGTATGTCTCTTATCTCTTTGTCTAAAATATTGTCTTTAGGAATAATATCCTCTTCTAAACACAGTTGATCAGTCGGTAACCACTTTTTTTGGATGTTTGGCAGCTTAATGCTCTCTAATATTTCCTTTGCAGAATTTGGCTCGAGGTATTTCCTAAATATAGTGAGATACTTATTGTAGCACTTTTCATATTCGTCTGGATATGATGACAATTCGTTAAGATATTTGCCAAGTTGACTTAGTATCGTTATGCGTGCCTGTAGTGGTGGGTTTTGCTTAAACACATTTGGATAAAAATACTTTTCAAGATAATCATTGCTAATAGAATGGGAGCACTGGTCAATTATCTTATAGATATCTAATGTTCTTAAGGCAGGCTCCCAAAAATTGAATTCTTCAAAAGAGTATGTATTGTCATCAATAACATATAAGTTTAATCCTGTTGTTTGAGAAATGACTTGTCCTATTTTCGCACAAACTGTTTCTGCTTCCCATACTGCCATGTTTTTAAGTTTATCTTCTAAATCTCTTGCTCTATATTCTTCAGGCAAATCTTCGCGTGTTCCGCATAGCTGTCCTCCTGGATTTTCTATATAGAAATAGTCTAAAATGCTTTGTATTTGCTTTGTGATATGGGGATGATACAAAATGTTTTTTGGGCACGTTTCTTTGCCGTTGACAATCATCCATGGTCTCTCGCCAAGCTCATATATTGCATTTATAGTGTTTGGTTCTAATTTTAATAAAGACTCTATAATTTGTTCTTGATATTTGGCAGGCTGTTCATCTTCAAGATAGATCTCTATCATTGTTTTGTTGTCAATCTTAGGGATGTTTGTATGCTTATCCAAGACCTCATTATACTTTAAGATAATTCTATTGGTTTCAGGTAACTCTTTTTGGGAGAAACTTGGCGATAAAAGCTTCACTTTATCTTGATAACAATCAATGCCAACAAACTCACTACTAATCGTCTCAAATATCGGTAATTGGAGCAGATGTAGTTTTGTATTGTTCATAATGTTTATCTCTTTATATATTGATTCTCGATCTTCAAGTGAGAGCTCTTCTAATTTCAGGCCATTTGAGTTGTTATTTAACAAGGATTCAGGTATGTCGCTATCGATTGTGAGTATTCCCATGTTTTCGGCTTCATCTTCTTCAATTCCAATATTGCCAAGTATGATCTTATCATAGCCTTTTTCTTGCTTATCCCACAATCGACTTGCAACTTTATAAAATGCACTTTCTTTCTTGTACAGATATAGCTTTCTATCTCGATCGGTTATTTTCCCTGATAATGTATTAATCACAAGATTCTTATATTCTTTGAGCTCTTTAAAGCTAAGATCATTAAAATGCTTAATTAATGCCACTCGATATTCTAATTCGCCAAATTCCCAATTGAGATAGTTCGCTTCTATAAATCTCAAGTTTAGTTTATTAGCATTGTAAGCACTATCTGCGTAGTAAGTAAACCCACTTAAATATACCGGCAAATTATTAAATGCTCGAGAGAACACAATAGGGTCAAGATTGTCCTTTGGTGACATTATAACGCATTCTGATTTCATCTTTTCTAAGCTAAAAAAGCTAATGTTGCCGCTAAGGTCTTTTACCCTGATAAATGGGAGCTTAAGATATTCATCATCCCGGTCATCTTCTTGGGTTTGAGACAAAATGCCATCTGCAATGATTTCACACTGTTTTTGCAGGCTCTCATTGTTTTCAGCCAAGAAACGTAATGCTTGAATAGAAATTCTGTAAGGTAGTTTTATAGGCTCATCATCCTTTATGATATACTTTTTATAGCTATCGGGCAGCGCAATATATTCATCTATATTGTCGTTAATATCTCTCCAAATTGTTTCATTGGATACTTTAAGGGTTATAACTTTATCCTTTATCTGATTAAGCAACTTCTTGATTTCCTCACCATGCCGTTCAATTTCTTTAAAATCAAGAGACAGAATTAGCCTTTTGAGTCCACCATTGATCAGACTTAACGCCTCTCTTTCGACATTGCTTTGTTTTAATTGGTATTCCAATTCTTTGATCCAATAGTTCAAAAATCCTGAATCTCTGATCAGGTTCTTGGCATTCACGCTCATGAAGGCATTCCAATGTTCAGGCAACCATGGTTTTTGCTTCTCTTGAAGAACAATATTGTTATATCTCTTGCAAACAAAATTATGGCTATTACAAACCTCTGCCAATGTGGACATGTTTTCTATGTAATTAATGAAGTCCTTATCTATAATATAATAGTTTTCTTCTTTTGGAATCAGTTTCCATACGGCTCGGTTGTCTGCTACGACAGCCGCCCACATGTTTTCACTGCAAATATGAGTTAAGTATTCGGGGATAGAATTTGCTGCCTTCTCTTCAACCTCTTCTATTATTACTCTACTTATTTGATCCATTTCAGCTAAGCTGACTTCATATCTTGTATAAAAGTCATGTAGGCACGATATGAACAAAGTTAGAGCCTTTTTGTATATAACCCTGTTCCATTGAATTTGTTTGTTTCTTTCTTGTTGGTCTTCACCAGAGAATTCAAGTTCAAAGCTTTGCCTTTTTGAATCAACAAAGAAGCTGCCATGTATAAATATATGATATTTTGCATTAACTAATCTCTCGCTTTTAGTTAGTGGCAAGGTGTTGCTATAGTCGAACTCAACTTTGGCATTTTGCTTGTTTTGGTTATTTTGTGTAATCAGGATGGCAGCATTGGGTGGCACAACCTTGTGTTGTTTGCTTTTTGCATCATTATATAATGCTCTTGCTTCATCATCAAAGGTTAGATCATAAATGAGACTATAGTTAGTGTCATTTTCTGATTTATCGGATTTCGAGCTTACAATTCCGCTGAGATTATTTTTTATTGTACTATTTTTCTGATAGTTCTGATCAATATCATGAGGTGAGGGAATTTTAACTTCATAATGTTCTATAACATTCTTTTCAGCTCCATCTATAAAAAATGATACTTTTCTTAGCTTGTGAAGCATGGGAAGAATATTGCATACCATCTGATAAACTTTATCATTAAACAAGTCGTCCTGAACTTGAGGAAGTAGCTCGTCAAAGACATCAGCAAGGATATAGTCCCGTCCATTGATAATGTCTTTCATTCTTAAAGGAATAAGTAATGCAAACCAATTCTCTTTTCCTTCAATTTGTTTTGATAATAGTTTTAGTGCAGTTTGCTTATCTTGCTCCCAGTTTTTGTTATAGTTTTCTGTCCATTCATAATAGGGGTTATCATCAGTGTCGCTGCTCCATGGAGTAACAAAGTTAAATGTTCTTAAATATCTTTCATAATCATGTCTTGGAGCGTTCTTTAGATCAGTTTTTGAACCGTTTAACCTGCTTGCTAAATAGAAAAATCCCTCACAATAATGAAATACGCTATTAAGCCCTATCCCAAATTTGCCTATGGTAATTTGGTCATCTTTGCCGCTATCATTAGTATGGTTAATAGCATTTACATCTTTAAAAGTGAAAGCTCCATCGTTTACTACAACCAATGTAGGGACTTTTTTCAATAAAGGATTTTGAAAGTCTTGGGTTTGATCTGTATACCTTATTATGAGTTCGGATGCATTTGCATCGTTACTATTCTGGATAAGCTCCTTAATAACAGGAAACCCACGTCGATATCCCTCTAAAATATTTCTAATATTCTTAGCTTCAGCTTTATCGTTATGGAACATGAAATCGCCTCCGTATATTTCAATATATAACTATAATTTCTTTCATATCCTATTTATTTAAGTTATAAGCTTTTTGTCAAGTGTTTATATTGCAGGCATTCCCATATTTTTTTTATCCGAACCTTATTTTCATCTGATATCTATCTATTCGTTCTATTTTTGTTAGCCTTCTACCGTATATAGTTATCAAGTTTAAGCACATAGATATAAGCTCAGCAATTCTGTAATATATGAATTCTTTAGGTTTTAATAAGTCATCTCCCGTATAGTAAAGTATTTTAGGAAACCCTATAGCAAGCGTGTTGATGTATGTTTTAGCTGTATATATAAAGAATAGTGCTAAGACCATGAATGCATTCAAGTTTTTCATGCCTTGATAACTGTGCAGTCTCATGACTTCCCATTTGATGCTTTGTTTCATTTGTCTATGGACTTCTTCGCTAGACCACCGTTTATTATATATAACCATAACTTTTGCAATATACTGAAGCTCCGTTATGCTACTATCGTTATT
>LSQX01396881.1_pt2 | contig 24355 bp, 24 predicted proteins | sample 654561 | NCBI WGS metagenome assembly LSQX01 (sample SAMN04489861, study PRJNA283612) | anaerobic digester metagenome | isolation source: 4 biogas reactors fed with cattle manure at either 37C or 55C with and... | place: Denmark: Kongens Lyngby | collected 2014
TAACCAACTGAACTACTGCGCCATTATGGTGGGAACAACAGGGCTCGAACCTGTGACCCTCTGCTTGTAAGGCAGATGCTCTCCCAGCTGAGCTATGCTCCCGTTGCCTCAAACCGGACTGCGCTTCTCGGAGCGCAAGAAGAAGTATAAAGGATACAAAAGATGTTGTCAATAATCGAATGAAGCGAGTATGAAAAAGGTTCAAAATGATACCCGGAGATCTTGCGGATCACTTGTAATCCAACGGATTCATAATATCCAGTGTCCATCCGTATTTGTACCAATCCGGTGATTTGCCTCTCATCTCGACCGCCCGCTTTTATATCCGAAATAGCCGCCGCGCATTCCCGGTAGTGATTCGCGCCATTTCTTCGGTGGTCTTCCCGAGGTAATCCGCGATCTTCACCAGAATGTACGGGATATACGCCGGCTCGTTCCTCTTGCCTCGAAAAGGTTCCGGTGTCAAATAAGGGCAATCGGTCTCAATGAGTATTCGATCGATCGGTATGGAAGATAAAACCTCCCAAGCCTTCTTGTTATTTCTGAAAGTGACCGGCCCGTCGAATCCCAGCAAAAAACCCATACGAACGAGGATCTGAGCGGTCTGGGCGCTTCCTGAATAGCAATGAAAAACGCCGGGTGTCTCCGACAGAAGTCCGCGCTTGCCGAAGTCGGTCAGAATCGCAAGCATGTCCGCGCTCGCTTCGCGCTCATGTATGATCACCGGGATATCTTCCCGGCACGCGAGCTCGAACTGGCGAATGAAGACGGCCTTCTGCACGTCTCTGGGTGATAGGTCATAGTGATAATCGAGGCCGATCTCGCCCAACGCGACGATACGGTTCTTCTCTCGATCCGAGATCCAGCCCGCCAAAAGCTCGTGGCTTTGATCGTCGTAGTCGAAAGCGCTGTGCGGATGAACACCGACCGAACAGAACAGTTCGACATCGCCGTTCTTCTCTGAAGCCATGCGGATCGCCGCCTCGCTGTCCGACATTTCCGCGGACGCCAGGAGGATCCGGCTCACGCCCGCATCCCGTGCCCGGGCAATGACCTCATCGATATCTTCGTCATAACGCTCGTCGCAAAGATGCGCGTGCGTATCGAAAAGCTCCATCAGGAAACCTCCGCTCCCGGTATCGCCTCTCCTTGAACTCCGAGTATCCGGTACCCATCGGCAGTTTCAGCGGCCAGGATCATCCCGTGCGACTCAACTCCGCGGATCTTTCGCGGTGCGAGGTTGGAAAGATAAACCACGGTCTTTCCGACGAGCTCTTCCGGCGAGTAATATTCGGCAATCCCCGAAAGAACGGTCTTCTCGCCGGTCCCGTCGTCCAAGACGAATTTCAGGAGTTTATCAGACTTCTCGAGTTTCTCGCAGGAGACGACGCGCGCGGCGCGCAGATCCATTTTCGAGAAGTCGTCGTAAGTGATCTCGGGCTTAACTGGTCGTACGGCGGGCTCCTCGACGGCCGGAGCGCACTCCGTCCCGGGCTCTGCCAACTTCGACTCGACCGAGGGAACCGCTCCGGAAATTCCGGCGAGTTCCGCGAGTTCCTTTTCGATATCGACTCTCGGGAACAAGACGTTTCCGGGGGATACGGTCGCGTTTGCGGACAACCCGTCCGTTACTCCGGCGCTTTCCCATGTCGTCTCCTCCGCGGATGCGCCGATCTGCTTCCAGACCTCCGGCATCGTGTTGGGCATCACCGGCGACAAAAGGACGCTGACGATCCGGATCGTGTCTAAGAGACGATAGAGGACCGACGCCAGGCGCGCGTGCGATTTCTCATCCTTATAGAGGATCCAGGGTGTATTCTCATCGATAAACTTGTTCGCGCGCGAGATCACCTTGAATATCTCGGTGATCGCCGCTGCGATGTGAAAGCTCTCGTAATTCTTCTCGACAAAGGGCTTAAGAGATGCCGCCATCCGGATGAGTTCTTCATCCTCCGGCTTGCTCTCACGCGCCTCCGGCAATTTGCCGCCGAAATACTTAGTCACCATTGCGACGGTGCGCGATACCAGATTGCCTAAATCGTTCGCCAGATCACTGTTGACGCGATTCAGCATCATCTCATTGGTGAACGGGCAGTCCATCCCGAAAAGCATCTCGCGCAGGAGATGGTAGCGCAACGCATCGACGCCGTAACGGTCCGCGAGGATGAACGGATCGACAACGTTTCCGGTCGACTTGCCCATCTTGGTCCCGCTGAAGGTGATCCAGCCGTGCCCGTAGATTTTCTTCGGAAGCGGCAGTTCAAGTGCCATCAGCATCGCCGGCCAGATGATCGAATGAAAACGAATGATTTCCTTGGCCATCACATGGATGTCCGCCGGCCAGTACTTGTCGTAATCGGAAAATGATTCGTTCATGAAACCCAGGGCAGTGATATAGTTGGAAAGCGCGTCGATCCAAACATAGACGACATGCTTGTCGTCAAAGGTCACAGGGATGCCCCAGGTAAAGCTCGTTCTTGAGACACACAGATCCTCGAGGCCGGGGCGGATGAAATTGTTGACCATCTCGTTGACGCGGCTCTGCGGCTCCAGAAAGCTTTTCTCGGGGTCGGTCAGGAGCTTTTCGAGACGCTCCGAGAAATCGGACAGGCGGAAAAAGTACGCCTCTTCCCTCGCCTCCGTCACCTCACGGCCGCAATCCGGGCATTTCCCGTCGACGACCTGGCTCTCGGTCCAGAACGACTCACAGGGAGTGCAATACCGGCCCTTATATTCGCCCTTATAGATAAAGCCCTTATCGTAGAGCTGTTTAAATATCTTCTGTACGGATTCTACGTGATAATCGTCGGTCGTCCTTATAAACCGGTCATAGGTGATCCCCAGGCGCTCCCAGAGGCGCTGAAAGTTATTGACATACACATCAACGTATTCTTTGGGCGTGACGCCCTTCTCGAGTGCCTTCTTCTCGATCTTCTGCCCGTGCTCGTCGGTCCCCGTCAAAAACATCACGTCAAAGCCTTGCATTCGTTTATACCGTGCGACGACGTCGCAGGCGAGCGTCGTGTAACAATGCCCGATATGCGGGTCGCCGGACGGGTAATAGATCGGCGTCGTCAGGTAAAACGGCTTTTTCGGATGCATGAAAAGACCCCCCTTATGTTAAGGCTTGCATAATCGTTGATTATAACCAAACGCACCGTGATTTACAATGAAGATCAATCGATACGGGCCATCATGATCAGCCCGGTGAATCCGTCCCGGTATCGCATTCCGTCGTTTCCGCTTCCGTCTCCGACGTCTTGGATCTTTTCAAAGAAAGAAATTTCCCTTCGAATTTCACCGGTTCGGTCGGACAGCCGTAGTAGAAACCCTGCAGATAGTCCGCCTTCATTTCGGTAATCGCCCTGGCTTTATCGGAAGTCTCAATACCTTCCACACACACTTCCTTGGAGATGCTGTGCGCGAGAAGCACGATTGCCGATATAAAGGAACGATTAAAGCGATCATTCTGGATGTCTTCAACAAACGCCCGGTCGATCTTAACCTCATCGATCGGGAGTTCGCGAAGGTAACTCAGCGATGAATAACCGGTTCCGAAATCATCAATGGCAATACGTATTCCTGCGTTGCGCAAACGAATCAAGTTCTGTCTGCATGTCGAAATACTGCGCATGAGAGAAGTCTCCGTAATCTCGAGTACAAGATTATGCGGACGAATCGAATGCTTCCGAATCAGGCCAACAACGGTATCCGAATAGCCGGGGCGAGCCAGATCCTCAGCTGTGATGTTGACGTGGATGAAGAAATCCGGGTCAACTCCGGCTTTGAGCCATTGAGCGCATTGCCGAATCACCCGCTCCAGAATCCAACTTCCGACTTGTTCCATTTGTCCGGTTGCTTCCAGGACAGCGATTACCTTTTCCGGGCGAACATCTTCTTTTCCCGGGATGTTCCAGCGCAGAAGCGCTTCCGCGCCAACGACCTTACCGCTTAGTGTTCGAATCAAAGGCTGATAGAAAATCCGAAAACTCTCCTTGCCGTTGCGTATGGCTCTGGAAAGTTGAAATTCGAAATCCAATCGCTCCTTGAGCTCTCGCTTGTCCGTAGGGCAATATATCGCGTGCTTTTTCCTTTTATTCTGCTTCACCTTGTGAAGGGTGATCTCGGCATTGACAACCAGTTCTTCCGCTGTGGTACCGCAAGACGGAAACAATGCGGAACTCATCGAAAACGAAACATATATGGAGTCGCCGCCGATGATCAGCGGTCGCTCCGCTTCTTCCTGGATTTGCTCCATAAATCTCTCCGCCTGGATGCGGGTCGCGTGAGGCCAGAGAACGCAAAACAAGTCGATGCCGATGTGATACAGCGAGCCACCGCTCGGAAGCCGATCCTGCAGTGTTTTGCCGAGATCGTGCAGGATGTCGTCGCCGGTATCTCTGCCGAACCGATCGTTATACGTATGAAACCCGCGGATATCGACCAAAATTACCGCTGCGGAAAGCACATTCCGGTCATTGATGACCTTCTCGATATCACGAATCAGCCTCTCACGCGTCGGCAGTCCGCTGATCTCATGAAGATAACTGGTTTTCTCGACCAGTTCCCGAACCTCATTCATACTGGACAGATCAAAAATCGTGCCGACGATCATTGTAGATTGGCGACTGGAGTCAAAAAAAGCTTTTCCTCTGCTGGCCAGCCAAACGGTTCGGCCGTTTGACTTCTTCACCCTGAATTCTACCGAATAACGGTCGGTCTTTCCGTCGAGCATCTTTTCGATCGGCTCACGAAAACGCATGCGGTCCTCAGGAATGATAAAGTCCGTGATAAAATCGACGAGGTCGCTTTGAATCTCAAGGGGCGCTTCGGGAAACAGATGACGAATATTTTCCGAAAACGAGATGGTAGACCGGTTCACATCCGCCGTGAAGACGATAGCGGATGTTCCTTCGATGATGCTTTTTTGCATGAAATCGGATTTTTTGCGCTCCGTAACATCAATCAGAAGGCCGGTTAAATATCTTGTCGATCCGCTGATGTCATAGTTTGACACGCCGCAGGAATGCACCCATATTTCTCCGCGAGACGGCGACAAGATCCGGAAATCACTGATCGAAAATTCGTTGCGACGATGAAGGAAAGTTTCAACAGCATTGAAAAAAACAGGTTGGTCGTCCGGATGTATGAGGCTCGAAATCTCTTTTGATGCATTCTCGACGTAGTGGTTCGGAAGCTCGAGCACATCTCTGAGGTACGAATTGATATAGACGATATCGGTAACCGTGTCATAATAAAAAACAAATTCGGATATTCCGTCAGAAAACAATTGTGACAAAATGCGTTCTGACATGGATCGGGTTCGGTCCATGAGCATTCCGAATATTAATTTCGTATCAGAAACGGTCACCTTTTGCATATATACGCAAACCCAGATATCCTCCTCGAAGGATTTCCGGATCGCATGTTCGAATGAGACCACGTTCCGCTTCCCTGAGAGAAGGAGTTCATAGGCGGTTCGATACTCTGAGAGTGCCCGCTCTCTGTCATCCTCCGGAATGTACTGCGCAAAGGCCTCGATCAACATCGGTTGGGAAGCTTCCTTACCGATCACTTCCGCCATGCCGCCCGAAAAACAGAAACGCATATCCTTGGGGTCAGCCGAAAAAGTACAAAGGCTGACCTCCTCCAATAGATCCCCGATGGATATGCGGCCCGCTATATCCGCGAATGCGGCCGATCCGAAATCCATGAGCGGGTCGTCTCTGTCACCTGAAGCAAACAAATCGATCCTCCGTTATCCCTTCTGTTCTTTACGGTATTTTAACACCATTAGTGCTTTTGAGTATATTACATTTTTGCTCACACTGAGTTCTTCGGCAAGAATTGACGAGATTTCCCTTGTTGAAAACCCCTGATCGGCAAGATCGATGATCCGGGCATCGATATTCTTCTCTTCCGCGACCTTTTCGACGAAATTCTCGGACACCGGTTTCCCGATGACAAGAACAAATTCACCTTTTGGAGCCTGCCCGGAAAAATGTGTCGCAGCCTCCGCAACCGTTCCGCGAATCACTTGCTCGTATTTTTTTGTCAATTCTCTGCTAACCGCCACTTCTCTCCCACCCATACCGAGAGAAATCATCTCGCTCAGCGTTTTGATCAGCCTGTGGGGAGCCTCGTATATGACAACGGTTATCTCCGATTCCATGATCGCCCGAAGTCTCGCCTTCCGTTCCTTTCCTTCTGCCGGAATGAAACCTTCAAAGGTAAACCTTCGGGTATCGATTCCGGATAAGGACAGCGCGGTTACAAAAGCAGTCGGACCCGGTATCGATGTCACCGGAATATTGTTTTCAACACAGAGTCTGACAAGTTCAACACCGGGATCCGATATGCAGGGCATCCCTGCATCGGACACCAATGCAATATCTTTTCCGGCCGACAGGTTCTCCAGAATAGTCTTTTCACGGGCCGCGCGGTTGTGCTCGTGATAGCTTATGAGCTTTCCTTGCGCTTCGATCGCCTTCATCAGAATTCCGGTTTCCCGCGTGTCCTCACATGCAATGAGATCGACCGATCGCAAGACCTCCTTCGCACGTTCGGAGATATCCAGGTAATTACCGATCGGTGTGCCGACAATGTATAGCATGCTATTCTCCGTCCGTATATATTCGATTCATCTCTTCGGTCATTATCATGTCTCCGTTACGAAGGATCAGTGGGGCTTCGGCAAAGAATCCGCCGGGTTTGCCGCCTTTGCGAGCGGAAAGTAAAAAAGCCGTCGCTCGCGCGTCTGCCCGGGGATGAATCATTCGTAAACCGATAGGTTGTAATCCGTTCTCCAAAAGGACTCTCATCGCCTCAGGGAGGCGCACCGATCGATGAACCATCGCCATAATCCCTCCGGGACGAAGTGCATCGGCTGCAGTTTTGAAAAAATCCACAAGTCTCCCGTTTATCTCAAATCGAGCGTTTCGGAGCGATTCGGTTTTGTTCTCCGGCTGTGTGACCGGCCCGCAATTCGGGTTTCCGTACGGCGGATTAAAAAAAACGAAGTCGTAGGAAGCACATAATACATTCCGCGCATCCGGAAAATCACGTATATCCCCCTGAATCGGCCGAACGCGATCGATCAGTCCGTTCATTCGAACATTGCGGGAAAACACGTTAAAAGAGGCGGCGTCAATCTCAATTCCGTCAATCCGTACATCAGGGCGTCGTGCCGCGAGAAGAACTCCCGAAGCTCCGCATCCCGCACCAAGATCCAAAGCTTTTGTGCCACGCTTGAATTTCGGAGCAACCTCGGCCGCGTAATAAGCAAGAAGAACGGTATCTTCACCGAACCGAAAGCCGTCCTTCCTCTGAATCAGTCGGAATCCTTTACGGCCCAGATCCTCGATCGTCTCCGTTACGGGATCAAAGAAATCTTCAGCCATATGCCGTATTCCCTCCGGTCTCTTCCGAATACCGAGAAGCCCCCCGAAACCGAAAAGTCCCGGAGGGCGACTTCATTTGTTCCCGGTTCGCGTCATTATGCGGGTGAAATTGCGTCAACGGGACAAACCGCTGCGCAAGCTCCGCAATCAATGCAGGAAGATGCGTCGATGTTATACTGAGTATCGCCTTGGCTGATCGCGCCGGTCGGGCATTCGCCTTCACAACTTCCGCACGAGATACAAGCATCAGAAATTACATATGCCATATAGATTACCTCCAATCTCCGAATGCATTTTATCATTTGCTTTCATATGTTGCAACGTCATAAAAGTCTTCGCAAATCGTTTTCTTTGATTGTCTACTATTCGTTTTCTTCCGAAAAATCCGGCGCCGCCCCGTCAAATTTCAAATCACCCGCACCATTCTCGCCCGACTCGGAATTCGCTTCATCTTCATCCGAAATTCCATGGTGCGCACACTTCTTCCCTTCCTCTCTGGGACATATGCGTTTCCCCTTTCTGGAAAGAACTGTGACTTCCGTTGCTTCGAAATGCTCATTATCCGACATATCTTCACTCTCCATACGAACTGCCACCCGCTCACGAAGAAGATCAGTGCTGATGACCATGCCCTGTCCCTTGGGGGTCATGACGATGTCACCTTGGCGCGGCAGACGCGCGTGCGCATCCTCATAGGCTTCCTGCTCGTATTTCAGACAGCACATTAAACGGCCGCATGCTCCCGAAATCTTTGATGGATTCATCGAAAGCCCTTGCTCCTTGGCCATTTTGATCGAAACCGGAATGAAGCCGTCCAGAAAGGAACAGCAACACAACTCTCTTCCGCACATCCCCAACCCGCCGACCATTCTGGCTTGATCGCGCGCCCCGATCTGTCTTAACTCGATTCGTATACGGAAAATCGCCGCAAGATCTTTGACCAACTCTCGAAAATCAACTCGCCCATCCGCCGTGAAAAAGAACACAACCTTTTTGCCGTCCAGGCTGTATTCCGCATTAACCAAATTCATCTTCAGTCCTCTGTCCTCAACCTTGCGGAGACAGATTTCGTAAGCTTCCTTCTCTTTTTCTTTCTTGATTTCATACTTTCTTTGGTCCTCTTCGTTTGTCATTCGAAGGACCGAGCGAAGCGGGCGAACAATCTGGTCCTCCGGAAGATCAACCGTTTCTTCCGATACATAACCCATATCGTAGCCTTCGCTGGTTTCCACAATCACCGAATCACCCAGATGAAGTCGGAAATCTGCCGGATCAAAATGATATGATTTCCCGGCGTCATGAAACCGTATACTAACCACCTTAACCATGTTGAAACTCCTTATGAACTGAAAGAAGCATTGTACAAACAGCGGACTCAAAACTGTAATTGGAGGCAATTGCCCGGGAAGCCGCGGTTACTGCGGCGGAAGCCCTGTCAACGGAACCGCCGCTGATCTTCTCTCGTTGAATCGTCCGAATTATATTATCTCTTTTATCGACAACCCGCAAGGAAGAGCGGTCGGGATCGAAAAGCAACATCGCCACATCACCGAGGCCCATTTCGAAAACCGTCAACACCTCACCGATACGATCTTTATTATCTTCAAAAAACGAATACCGGTCCGAAAGAAGCTCAGAATAACCGATCACCGGCATGTCGTTTAACAACTCTGAAACCGTTTCCCGGATTCCGGAGAACGAGCCGTCGCCGGTCAAACGTAACGCGGACCCGGGAATTCCCTTGGAAACAGACGCAATCATTCGCGCTTCGTTCTCATCCGCTTCGGTCTGTTCGGAGAGAATTCTAAGGATCTCATCTTCTGTATTGGGAACTAAAGATATCGTAACCGATCGAGATCGAATGGTCTCCAACAACTTATCGGTGTCCGTCACGGTCAACAAAAAGATAACGGATTCCGGCGGCTCTTCCAATGTTTTAAGAAGGGCGTTCTGCCCTTCCTCATTCAGAAAATCTGCCTCGATCAAATATGCCTTTCTTCCGGAAATCTGAGGAAAGAGATGCACATCGCTCACGATCTTATCGCGCACCTGAGAAACACGTATATTCTTCTCGGCGGGTTGCGGGGAAAGCCGGATATAGTCCGGATGAGTTCCCGCCTCAAAATATCTGCACGGACCGCAAATGCCGCAATCTCCGTTCTCATCGGGATTCGCACACAAAACCGTCTTCGCCATGGCGGAGGCAAACATCCTTTTTCCGATCCCCTCGGGTCCCGCTATCAGATACACCTGTCTCGGCCGACCACGAAGCAACGACCGGATCTGTTCCTTGGCCGCTCGTTGTCCGATGATACGAGAAAACAGACTCATCACATTTTCTCAAATTGTTCGACATTCACAACAAAAACCGTTGCCCCGCCGACCATGACCTCAACCGGATAAGGGATGTACGCACCGCCCATTGCGGACGGGGTCACGTTGGTATTGATTGCGGATTGCCGGCTCGATGAATACTTGCGAATCAGCTCAATTACTTCATTCAACTTATCTTCCTCGACGACAATCATCAAAGTTGTGTTGCCGGAACGAAGAAAGCCTCCGGATGAATTGAGCTTGGTTACCCGGAAGCCGGACTTATTCAATTCGGCCATGAGTCTCGGGCTGTCCTCGTCGTGTACGATAGCGAAAACCAATTTCATTTGTTCATTACCTCCCAAACGATACGTTGGACTTTCTGAAAAATAGTGTCTGCCGAATCTGTGGCGTCCAGCAGGATCATCCTCGGATTGCGAGTAAGAATTGCCAGGTACCCCTCTCTCACCTTTTCCATAAAATCGGATCCCTCAACCTCAAGTCGATCCGAACCTCCCGATCTGCCCACCATCCTTTTCATTGCTTCCGTGACGGGTAAATCCATAAGAAAAGTGATGTCGGGCTCAAGTCCGCCGGTTGCCCATCGGTTCAGCCGATTGATCTCCGACAAGTCCAACCCTCTCGCATATCCCTGATATGCGGTGGTAGAGTCGAAAAACCGATCGCAAACCACGACTTTCCCGGCTCGGATCGACGGAACGATTTTCTCGTTCACAATTTGAGCGCGAGCCGCTTCGTAAAGCAGCAGTTCGGTCTCAAATGACATCTCCCCGTTTGATTTGTCAAGGAGCAAGGAGCGAATTTTCTCACCGATGGCGGTCCCTCCGGGCTCACGAATCAACTCGACACTATGCCCATTAGTTTCCAAGAAATCCCGAAGCCTACGGATCTGCGTCGATTTGCCGCTTCCGTCGATTCCCTCAAAGGTGATGAACAGTCCTCTTTTGTCTGACATTCTTACCTTCCTCATGTTTATTATATCTCAAATCATCAGCAATTTGTAAAGCACCGGACGCAATACGGTGAAATTGAATAATTTAGAAAGGATGCTGTTTCGAATACGGTTCCAGAGCCGCGAAAAAGCCGTCCGACAATCCGACTGACATAATACCGGAACGGTCCGCATAAGCGAAAAGATCGGCAATTTCTCTCGAGACGGTTTCTCCCGGCCACAGAAAAGGGATTCCGGGCGGATAAAACGATATCGGCTTTGCGGAAATCCTTCCGGCACAATCGTCGATTGGATAATTTGAGGACCGATGTCGCCCGTAAACCGCCTTGCGTAAATCAACGGCCTTTTCCGGCAGGTGCGCGTATGCCGCGGAAACGGAGCGGCTGACTTTTGCGAGATCGTCTCTGTATTTCAGACCGTTTTCGGCGGGTCGCGAGAACATCTCCTTCAGGGCTTCACCGAGTCTTCGGAATTCGTTTTCTTTGTGAAGAACCGAAAAAATCATTACCAAGCGCACCGGATCCGAGAATTCGATGTAAATCCCAAGTTTTTCGAGCGCTTCCCGAATGTCCGGAGCGCCGATCCCGGTGCCTTCGGTATTGATCGTCATACGAAGCGGATCCCTCGACATCCCCGCTCGTCTGTCCGGCAACAGTATTCCGTTCACATCTTCAAGCTCCCCGATCAAACGACGGACTCTGTCCGCCGTTTCCTCGAATACCTCTGCGCCGAGCTCCTTCATTCGGGTGATGCAAAGCTCGGCTGAAGAAGCGATCGCAAAGGAGGGGCTGGAGGTTTCATACATGCAAAGACCGGATTCGATCCGGGATTTCGAAACGTATCCGCTCGCCTGCGCTCTCCCGGATACATGTATCATTGCAGCCGGCGTTAATGCCGGAAGTGTCTTATGAAGACTTTGCACCGAAATATCCGCACCGCATTTCATCGCGGATCGGGGAAAAGAGTCTCCTCCGAATGCGAAATGTGCCCCGTGCGCCTCGTCGACCAACAGGCGGCAACCATGACGATGTGAAATCTCCGACAATGCGGCCAAATCGGCGCAGTTACCGTAATAATCCGGCGAGGTAACCAGGAAATCCGTTATGTCCGGATTGGTTTCCAAAACCGCCTCCAGCACGACCGGATCAACAGGGACAAAAGGCGAGAGATCAGCGGAGAGACTTGTCCTCAGGGGCAGGAAACGGTACCGGCATCCCAGAATGCTCAACGTCCATATAACAGACATATGAACCGAACGACTGAGCAAGAGTACTGATTCCTCGTCCAATACAGCAGACAACATGATTCGGATCCCGGTCGTTGCCCCGGAACAAAGATAAAAGGAGTACGCACTTCCGAAAACCTCGGCGGCATATTCAAGAGAATCAAGTGCGGCCCCCTTGGGATGATGCAGATCATCGGTCGACGAGAGCTCCGTTGTATCCGAAGCAATCAAACGTCGGCAGTCATTATCATCGAAAAACCGGGCCCCGATGTGGCCCGGCATATGAAATCCGATGTGTCCGCGACGCAAAACCTCCTGATTCAGAAGAACGGCGTCCCGGTACTTAAACGGTTCCTCGGAAAACATTTCCGTAAACCTCCGATTCAGTCGAGTTTCATCATGTGGATTCCGGCAATTTCCAGCCAGATCTCCTTCTCAATCCGCTCATTATCCTTGCGAATATCCTCGCTTGTCTCTTCCGAGCGGATGTTCCTTGCCCAAGTCTTCTGTTCGGTCTTTCTCTCCGGCCTTCGCTCACTTCTGTTGGACAAACGATCGGCGTTCTGATTCTGAGTCCTCGGCCTGTTCTCTTTGTTCCCACCGGACTGATTACGCTCTTTATCCTCGGGATTTATCTCCCGCGTTATATGCTTATTCGGATTCGTATTTTGACCCCGACCCGAAGGATTACTCCCGTTCCGGGAGACAGGTTGGTTGCCGGGACGCGGACCTCTTCTCCTGTTGTCGTTTCCGCCCTCCCGTCTTTGCGGGTTGCGATCGGTCGGCGCATTCGTGTTCTGTCCCTCACCTTTCTCGCTGGTGCCGGTACCGGGTTTTCGATATCCCGAAGAAGGCCGGTTGGGTCGATCCGAACCTCCGGAGCCGCCTCTTCGGCCGCTGTTTCTGTATCCGTCCCGTCCGGAGCTCCGGCTTACGGCCGGGGTTCCTTCCGGTGTTTTACCGGTCGGCGCTCCCGTGTTCCCTTTGTTTTCAATATTATCGCTCATCAAATCCTCCTTAGTCGGTGTCACACCATATCATTATAGCGGTTTTTCTCGGCTCTTCAACTCGGTGTTTTGCCCAACATTTCGATATCGTCGGAGGGGTCGACATCCGGTATCGTCTGTGTTTCTCCGTAATATCGCACGCCGGATTCTGCGGGTATCGGTGCCGATAAGTCACGCATCACCTCACGAAGAGGAATCAGTACAAAAGCCCGTTCTAGCATTCTCGGATGGGGAATCGTCAACCGCTCCGTCTTGCGTTCCTGATTTTCGAAAAGCAAAATATCAATGTCGATGGTTCTCGGCCCGTAGCGACGTTCGCGAACTCGACCGAGGTCACGTTCGATGCCTTGGATCAACGACAGTAAATCCTCGGGCGTCTTATCGGTACGGATGCGTACCGCGATGTTCAGAAAATCCGGTTGCTCGGTAAAACCGACCGGATCGGTCTCAAATATCGACGAAACCGCCTCGATCCGAATTTCCCGATCCTCGCACAACTTGCGGAGCGCTTGGTTCAGGAATCCCTCGCGGTCTCCTATATTGCTTCCCATCGATAAATATGCGCGGCTCATTATTCCTCTTCAGTTTTCTTAATGACGCGTTCCCGGAAAAGAGTGACGCCCATGTAATCAAATTTACCCTCGACCGGTGCTTGCGGCTTCTTTACACAGACCTCCAATGCATCAACGACCGGAAATCCCGTGAATACCTTAAAAGCGATCGCTTCCGCAAGTGCTTCAATCAGGTCATAGCGGGTTCCTTCGACGATATCACGAACCGACGAAAAAACCAATCCGTAGTCGACGGTGTCGGAAAGTTTGTCCGTGCCTCCCGCCTTCATTTCGCGAAAACACAATGTCAGATTTACGATAAAAGGCTGAGGAGTTGTCCTCTCAAACTCAAAAAGGCCGGTCGTGCCCATGAATCGCATTCCCTTCAGAATGATTCGGTTACGATACGTATTCAATTTCTTTGCCATGATAAGTCCTCCTTATAATCCACTTTCCCCGAAATAATATCCGACAATATCAGAGCCTGCGAAACGCCTCTGACATCATGAACTCTTACAACGTTGGCTCCGACATACCCGGCCAGAGAACTAATTACGGCGGTTCCGCCGTCTCTTTGAGATGCCTCCGAAATTCCGAGCGCCGCACCGATGAATCTTTTGCGGGACGGACCGATAAGGACCGGAAAGCCGAGATCCTTAATCTTTCCGATCCCCCGGACCAAATCGAATGACCTTCGATGATCCATTCCGAATCCGATACCGGGATCCAGCATGATCTGATCATCTCTTACTCCCGATCGAAGTGCCGTATTCACACTCTCGGAAAGAAAAGCGATCGCATCCTCCACAATATTTCCCGAATTGCGATAATGATCCGGGTCGGTCGCGTTAAACATCAAAACCAGTCCGGCTCCGCTGTCGCGGGCAACAGATGCGATCATCGGATCCTTTGTCAGTCCCCATACATCATTGATGATCGAAGCTCCTGCCTCAACCGCCTCGGCGGCAACCCCGGACTTCGAGGTATCGACGGATATCGGAATATTTACGTCCGGAAAAAGAGTCCGAATGATCGGTATCACACGGTCTTTCTCCTCCTGCTCACTGACGGTAACATGCCCGGGTCGGGTTGACTCACCTCCGATATCCAGGATGTCCGCACCTTCAGAAATGAGTTGATACGCATGCCGACGGGCATCTTCATGAGAGAAAAACCGTCCGCCGTCGGAAAAAGAATCGGGGGTCACGTTCAGGATCCCCATAACATAAGTTTTGCCGCCGATGGGCAATCGGAAATTTCTTGCTCGGTACTCGCACATTTCACCGGAAATCATATTGTCTCCTTACCCTCTTGGTCGATTGATCAGCGAAAGTGCTTCCGCCCTCGTCCGTGCGTCCGAACGACACCTTCCACGCATCGCGGAAGTGACTGTCTTTGATCCGGGCTTTCGGATCCCGCGCATCGTCATGCACAGGTGTTCTGCTTCGATCACGACACACACGCCGTCCGCACCGACCGCTGACTGAATCGTGTCGGCAATTTCGGAGGTCAACCGCTCCTGCAGTTGAGGCTTGCGAGAGAGGGTGTCCACGATACGCGCAACCTTGGAAAGGCCGAGAATCTTACCCTTGGTCGGAACGTACGCAACATGCGCTTTACCGAAAAAAGGAAGCAAATGATGCTCACACATCGAATAAAACGGAATGTCTCCGATCAGTATCATCTCGTCATTTCCTTCTTCGACAAAAGTTTTGATATCATCGTTAATATCCCGGTGCATACCGGCAAAAATTTCCTCGTACATCTTCGCGACCCGATCCGGGGTCTCCGCAATCCCAACACGCTCGGGATCTTCACCGATTGCGACCAAGATCTCCCGTACCGCTTTGCGAATTCTTTGTGTATCAATGCCTGTCCTTTTGGCTTCAACGGGAGTCTCATTCTTGCTCATAACCTTGTCCTCACTTTTCTGTTCATTGATTGAAGCGGAAGAGTCTAGTCTTCCTTCAGCATTTTGTTCCGATATTGGACCGGTGTCATACCGGTTTGTTTTCGAAAGGCAACATTGAACCTTTGCGGACTCGAAAATCCCACTTGGGTCGCGATCCCGCTGACTTTGATTTCCTTCTGTTCAAGCAGTTTACATGCGGCGCTCACCCGTTCCTTCATCAGATAACTCATCGGGCTGACTCCGAACTCATCTCGAAAAGCGCGGGTAAAGTAGCCCTGGCTCAAAAAGACATACGAGGCCGCGTCCGCGACCGATACGCCACGGTTGAAGTTCTGTTTGAGGTAATCTCGTGCAATCAGTACCAGTTCACGTGCTTTGCCGTGGCGAACGCGCAGGGACTCCTCCCATTCCTCTCGCAAAGCCCTTGACAGTGCCACCAGAAGCTCCATGGTAAGAAATTGCATCATCAGTTCTTTCCCGTATGCCTCCGCCGCGCTCTCTTTCATGATCCGTTCAACCAAATCTCCGATGTCCTCGCGACTTCGACCGGAAACGGTCAGAAAAAATGCGTTTTGTTTGTCATCGTCCTGTCCGGTCGCAAAATCAAGAAAGCTTTCCAACGGCTTTGACGATACTCCGAACAGCGTTAACGAAGAAGACGGACCGGTTCTTGGCTCTTTTTGATCAGTACGCATCGAGGAGGAATTCCTTCGAAGCGCTTCCTGTGCTTCCTTTAGATCCTGCGAAAAACCGAAATACAGGACGACCATGTCGGCCTGCCCGCTCACGACTCTGATGGTATGGCTGACGTTCGGACGAATGACCAGGGTCGTTCCGCGATCCAACGGCACCATTTTCCCCTCAATGTTCAATTCCGCCTTACCCGACCGAAGATACAAAAGCTCGTGAGATGAGTGACGACTTGATTCCGGGAAAGTAGCGCTCTGCTCAAAACAGTGCTCAATCCCTTCGAATACCACCGGTATCGATCCTGCGGCTTCCAATATGCTTTTCTCAACGGCCGGAAGAAGCTCTTCGAACATTGCGTGTCATCCTTTCCGAAACTGATTCGCTTCGACTTACGGAAGGAAACGAATATTATCCATGTACAATTCACCGCTTTTATTCGTGTCAAAAAAACGGAATTCCAGACGGTCCAGCATCAGTCCTTCTTCTCCTTCCAGTTCCAAAACCAAGGTTTGCCAACGAAGCCCGACCATAATCGTCGCCTCTCCGCGAAAGCCTTCGATCGTCAGTTTCTTCTCCGCTAAGTCCGGGTTGAATACATCCACGGAAATCTTGCGAAAAGGTTTAAGATCCAGAGGAGCAAACAGAGTAACATACTCCAAAACCGGTCCGACGACGACCAGGCTGTTCTCGGTCGTATAACGAAGATGAAGCGATGCGGAGCCCTCCGTTTTGTTCAGCATCTCCCGTTCAATCTCGCACTTCCCCTTAAATGTTTCATACACGGGAAGTCGCTCGAACGGAAGATCCCAGTTCTTTCTTCCGATCAATTCGAGTTGATCGCACGACGTGAAGGAGAGATCGGGAGAGTAAACTGATTTTTCTCGGTCGAAACGGAACGGCAGAACCGGAAGATCCGCCCGATTCCGAAATGTCGCCTGATGAGGGATTGGACCGTAACCGTATGTTACACCGACCGGTTCAGAAATCTCGTCATGCCAAACCATTACGCGAATACCATGTAGGATTTTTGCGTTTGCGGGCATATAAATACGATCCTCGCCGCATATCGCAAAACCTCGGAGAACAGACTCATTTTCAGCGAGCCACAAGCCTTCTACCGTATTGTCAAACGTCATCATCACTTTATTGGAAACGATTTCAACACCGATGCACTCAGGCGACGATGAAGGCATTTTCGGTGTAAAATGAATACCTAAGGCAATCGACGCCAAGCGCTGACCGATCGTGAAGGCTTTTGTCTTTTGTGGCAGCAGAAGATCATGCTGACCCAAAATGCCGATCTTCATCGGAAATTTTCTGCGAATTGCCACGAGGGTTTCGTTCAATTCTATGTATTGGCCAGGCTTCTTCGGATCCAAATTCTCCGGTGATACCGCCAAAAGGATCAATGAAGGAACTGCATGTTGATCCTCTATCTCGCTCGGTCCGAACACCGCTGAAAGACAGATCAAAAGACTGCGCATCAGCCGGGGATAAATATGGGTCAATTCACTGTCAAAACAATCCGGAGCAAATACAATTCCCCTTATGGCAGTATCCTTGAATCCGGACAATTTATAATTGTACATCACCGTCATCAGGGATTCAGCCTTTAGATCCTCCCTCAAATCATGCCGGATCAAAGCCTCTGAAATCTCACGGGCGGATATTGCTTTCAAATTACCGGAAACATCTTGATTATCCGACGGGGTTTTCTCCTTGTCATCTCCAGCCGAAACGGGAACGGTGCTTGAATTTTCGGATTCCTTCTCTTTGGACGGCACTGCTTGGTCAGACTTCATCCGATCCCGGGCTACGTCAGACGTGCCGGTCTCAATATCATTTCGCCGGTCTGAAAAGAATGCCGCCCAATCCGCTTCCGAAAGATACATCTTCTTGTCTTTAAGGACGGACAGGAGCTCTTTATCTTCTTCGATCGACTCGCGCGAAAGCCAGCTCAGGATCGACGAGCCGTCGAGCGCCAAATCGATCATGCCGATCGGGTAGTGCAGTTGATCCGCCATGTGATACGCCATCGAAAAGGCTGAAGAAGAGATCTTCGATAAGGTAGCGGTATCACGTACATGAGCCCAGCGGGATGATTCCGATTCAGAAGGACCGGAAAAAGAATATTTCTCACTCTGTCGAAGTCCGGACCGTGCCGGTGAAAAAAAGCGGATCAGGCGAAGTGTATTCTTTTTCAGCGGTGTTCGCGGAGCTGCGGTTTGGGAAATCGGAATACTGAGAGGCCGTGAGCCGAGCATCACCCATACATCTCCGCATCGGACGTCTTTTATCTTGATCGATTGAATGCCCGAATTAAAAGAAAATGTATATGCGTCGGTGGTTGCCTTGTAAGTCGGAAGTACAAAAGTGAATTTCCCGTTCTCGTCGGTTCGGGTTTCAAGGCTTAAGATAACGCCGTAATCAGTATCAAGTTTTGACACCCTGCGGCCGTCGGTCGGATCCTTAACGACTTCAAGAGTAACTGTGTTGTATGGTGCTGCGTTCCCGTAAAGCTTCACCGGGACTCTTTGTTGGAAAACCATCCCATCGGAAAGCCAAGCGGGAAGTCGCATATCGTTCATCGGAAAGTCTCCTTCATCGACACCTATTCTATCCGTACATTATACGCTACAAAGTCCTCGACGGTAAAACGGTAATTTGTCCCGTACATCATACAGGTTCGGTCAAATACAGAGCATAACAGGATTTATAATGTCAATTTAAATTATCTGTTGTTAATAAATTTCTTATTTATACGGCATATATTATAGATTTTTGCATATATCGTATTGACGATTCGCGTAATTTCGTTTAGTATTTGTAAAAACTTATTGACAAACCGATGTTTGTATGGGCGCAAGGACTTTTAGTCCTTGACGAGAGGAGTCAGAAATGAAAAAAATCGGATCAATAATTATGGACGAGAATAACGCCGACAAAATCGCCAAGAAGCTCGGCGACCTGCTTCGCGAAGCTCGAACGGAAAAAAGGATTTCCCAGCATTCCCTCTCGGACCAAATCGAAATCAACACCTCGTACTATAGCCTGATCGAAAACGGCGAAGTGAACCTGACTTTGCGAAAATTCCTCTATATCTGTGCCGGGCTTGAAATTCGTCCGGACGCGGTAATACGCGGTTTAATCGATTCCATCGTCAATTCCGTTGATTCTTGATTTGATAATAATGTCATTATTTTGCGAATTCTGTTTGACTCGTGCGTCTTATTCGATATAATCAATCTAACGTAATTTCACATTATTTCAGACATCGGAGGAGAATCATGACGCGCGTAGGAATCCATTCAGCTGACTATAAAAATGCTCAATACGAAGATATCCGGAGATCTTTCAATACGGAAGCGGTCTCTTTCTGTTCTCATTACCACGAGAGATCCGGGCATCCGAGTGAAATTCCAGCTCATTATCACGAATACATCGAACTGATTTATGTGCTGGAAGGCACGTTTACCGCCACAGTCAGCGGGCGGGAATATACATTGACCGACGGGGATTTGCTCCTGGTGAACGCCAACGAACCGCACTCTTTTCATCGTCATGCGGAATGCATGTTCATCTGCCTTCAATTCGACCCGTTTCTCTTATTTTCTACGGTTCGATCAACTTTTGAAGCCCGATTTATCATGCCGTTCATTATGTCCTACTCATCCCCGCAGAGAGTTATTCCGGCATCGGAACTGGACGAAACAGAGATACCGGGGCTGGTTGAGGAGATGAACCGGGAGTATAACGAGAAAGAATACGGATACGAACTCGCGGTCCGATCCAACATTTGCAGAATTTTCCTGTGGTTTCTTCGTAAGTGGCACAATCAAGGCGTGCACATGGGTGTAACTTCTTCCGTCCGCAACGAAGATATCGCGCGTTTGGAAAATGTTCTCAGTTATATCGACGAGAACTATATGCGCACGGTAAGCGCCGAGAAAATGGCACGTCTGTGCAATATGAGTTACAGTTACTTTTCCAGATTTTTCAAAGCGTCCATCGGGCGCTCTTTCTCGGAATACCTCACATATGTGCGGGTAACCGAGGCGGAAAAGCTTCTGATAACCACGAATAAGAACGTCAGTCAGGTCGCGATGGAGACCGGCTTTTCAAATGCGAGCTATTTCATCACACAATTTAAGAAACACCGGAAAATGACACCCAAGAAATTTAAGCAAAGACTTCTCCGAGACGCTCAGGGTGATGCCTGATCCGTCAAACATTTCGTCGTCAGAATTCATATTATGTATCAAAAAGCCCCGGCCGTTAACGACCGGGGCTTTGGCTGCCGAACTAGGATTTGAACCCAGACAAACTGCTCCAGAGGCAGTCGTGCTACCCTTACACAATTCGGCAACGTGATTCGTTGGCATATTCGTCATTGATTTCTCGCCGACGAATGAGAGTATATCAAATCGTTGTTTGTATCGCAAGTGTATAATGACAACCTTGAATGTTCATTGGTTCTGTAATCGTCAATGACTCAGCATATTGATAACATTCTTAGTGTTATCATAGGACTATTAACCAAGGATATAGGAATGAAATGGAGCGGCCGGAACGGTCGCAACCGCAAGTTTGATCGTTAATATCCTCGCCCCTTTTTCGTGTTAATATCGGGATTTCTGTGTTGTATTTTGCAGTACAAACATATCCCGAAAATGCTGCACAAGAATCATGATAATTGATTCTATTCGCGAAAAGGGCCGTCACAGATCGTTTTCGAAACTTCCGGGGTCATTAGATCGGAATCTTTTATGCGCGTCCCTTCGGCATCATCGGTATATCGGAAAGCGGGGCGATCAACCCGAGTTCTTCCATCTTTTCGCGTACCAGACCAATATCCCGCCACAAGGTGATTCTTTCGTTGTTATTGCGGAGTATGTATGCGGGGTGAAATGTGGGCAGGATCAAAAAATCATTTTTCTCGATGAATCGACCCCTCACCTTCCCGATTGCTTCTTCAGTGCTCATGAAGTACTTATAGGCGGTTTTACCGAGCAAAACGATGATCTTCGGGCGTCCGAAACGGATTTGCTTCGCGAGGAGCGGCATACATGCCTTTGCCTCTTCCGCGGTCGGTACACGATTCTCCGGAGGGCGGCATTTGACGATGTTACAGATATGGTAATCATCTCCGCTGAAGCCGTACGCGCTGAGAAGCAGGTCCAGGAGTTTTCCCGCCTGACCAACGAAAGGCAATCCCTGGAGATCCTCGTTCGCGCCGGGCCCTTCTCCGATCAACATCAGCGGTGCCCGCACCGATCCCCTTATAACCACCACATTATTTCTCGTCTCGCAAAGAGGGCAAGCCTTACATTGCTTACACTCCTCAACAAAATCCGCCCAAGCATAGGACATCATATCACCGCCTTTGAGGTAAGAGTCTTTCCGATCATTATACCAAATCGTCGGCGACGCGTATTCTCACCGTAAATACTGATCCTTTGCCGACCTCACTTTCAGCGGTCGCACTGCCTTCATAAAGTCTTGAGATGTGTTTCACGATCGAAAGACCCAGTCCGGTACCTCCGAGTTCGCGTGAGCGACTCTTATCAACACGGTAAAACCGCTCGAAAATCCGCGGCAAGTGCTCGGCTTCTATCCCTTCGCCGGTATCCCGAACCGAGATCGAAATCATCCGATCCGGCTCCCGGATCACTTGAATCCATACCTTCCCGTTCTCCCGATTATACTTGATCGCATTATCCAGAAGATTGATCAGAATTTGCTTCATTCTGGCCTTCGAGGCCAGGACCGGTAACGGCTCGATCTCACTTCGGATGATTTCGATACCTCGTTCGGAAGCTTTTTCCTCCAACATGGAAACAACCTCTTCGATCACCTGATTGATATCAAAGCGCTCGGCTTCGTACTCCTGCTCCAAGCGTTCAATATCCGACAATTGCAGAACGTCATTGATCAACTGATGGAGACGTTGGGCTTCGATATCGATAATTTCGAGAAAGCGCCTGCGTGTTTGAGTGTCCATCTGATCCGCATTCCTGAGTGTGTCGATAAAGCCACGAATAGAAGTCAGAGGCGTTTTCAACTCATGACTGACATTTGCGGCAAATTCTGCCTTCATATCCTGAAGTTCGGCCAATTTTTTGTTCTTGTCCTCCAGTTCTTTCATCTCTTGTTCCAACCGGTCCGCCATTTCGTTAAAAGCAGCGGACAGCGAACCGATCTCGTCGGTTCCGCCGCTTGATATTCGAGCCGAATAGTCTGAGGCGGAAAGCGACTCCGCGGCCGTTTTTAACTCTCTCAGCGGTTTTGTGAGCCTTTTCGAATAAAAGAAAGAAAAAGCGGATAATACCAGAATCGCGACGATTATAACAGCAAGAAAAGCGAACTGCATTCTCAGAACACCTTCCCGGTATTCGACCAAAGGCGTCGATACCCGGACCACCGTGTCAAAAAGCGGGTCATAATCCGCCATGTACAGCATATCGACACTCAAAGTGCGACTGTAACGCTTCTCATATGCCACGTCTTGCGACTCAAACGCGGATATTACCTCAGATCGATCCAGATGATTGTCCATTTTCTCTGCGTCTTCGGCACTGTCATACAAGACCTTGCCGGACGGCTCGATCACCGTGATCCGAACATCACCGGATTCCCGCGAAAAAATCTGTATGCAAGCGGCACCGGCTTCCGCATATGAAACACCGGCAGCCGTTTCCCTTTCGAAAAACCGCCCGACGGAAACCAGGGTCTGCCGATTGATACTTTCGGAATACTCCGAAAGAAAATACACCCCAAAAGCACCGGTTATCAAAATGGAAACCAATACAATGAGGACTATAAAGGTTTGAAATTTCCTGATCATATGCGCTCCGAATATAGCGTTTATTTATTCCCGAAAACGATAGCCCCTGCCGCGCACCGTTTCGATATAATCATCCCGCGCGTCGTCGTTTAGCAATTTCTTGCGAAGCTGGCGGACATGAACATCTACGGTCCTGGTTTCGCCCACATAGTCATATCCCCAAACCCGATTTAAGAGATCATCCCTCGAAAAGGCCACTCCGCGATGACTCATCAGAAATTTCAACAACTCATACTCCCGATTGGTCATCTCGATCTCCTCACCTTCCAAATATACACGGTGCCGGATATCATCGAGCGAGATCGACCCGGCACGCAAGACTTCCCTATCCCCCGAAGGATCCGGCATTAAAAATGCCGAATCGGATCTGCGAACGCCCGACACATCCGGAGTCGAAACATCCAAGTTTCGATTGTCGGAGCTGTCGTTTGCGCATTCTGTCTTTGATTCCGATGCTGCGGCCATTGCGACTTCGTATCTTCGAACCTGCGCGGCAACTCGAGCCAAGAATTCTCGGATACCGAACGGCTTGGTAATGTAATCGTCGGCACCGACATTAAGTCCCTTGACCTTATCCGATTCGCTTCCGCGTGCCGTCAACATAATCACCGGCGTCATGGAAAAATCTTTAATTGCGCGAAGCCGGGCACATATTTCAAACCCGTCCATCCCCGGCAACATGATATCAAGGATAAAAAGACAAATATCTTCCAGTCTCGACAAGCGGTCCATCAGTTCACGTCCACTGCCAAAAGCGCTGACCGTATAGCCCTCTCCGGAGAGATTATATTGAATCAACTCGGCGATCGGAGCGTCATCTTCGACGATGACCACATGTCTTAAAGGCATCATAATTCTTCGGGCCTCCTGCCCTTGATAAAGAATATCACCCATTCCGCAACGTTCTGAGCGTGATCGGATATGCGCTCGAAGTATTTACAGATCAACAGAATTTCAACCAAAATCTCAATGGAGTCCGGATCCTGCCGCATTCTTCTCATCAGATACTCCTTGATTTTAACATACAACGCATCGACCTTGTCGTCCATATGCACGACCGAAGAAGCGATTTCTTCGTTCTTGGACACATAGGCTTCGAGTGCCGATTTGATCATAATTTTCGAGTAATCCGACATGCGAATGACATCAGCCGGAATCACGATATCGGTATGAAATGAAGCAAGGATCAAAACCTTCTCGCAAATGTCGCTCGCATGATCGGCAATTCGCTCGAGGTCCGTAATCAACTTCAGTGTCGAAATCGCGTCCCGGAGATCCGCGGCAACGGGTTGCTGACGGATGATCATCTCAACACAGGCACGGTCGATCTCGCGCTCCATCTCATCGATCAGGTCATCGTTATCCATGACTTTTTGAGCCTTATCGGAATCCATTTCCACCAAAGCATCCACGGCATCTGCAATCGCAGAAAGCGTCAAC
>LSQX01372643.1_pt2 | contig 24353 bp, 16 predicted proteins | sample 654561 | NCBI WGS metagenome assembly LSQX01 (sample SAMN04489861, study PRJNA283612) | anaerobic digester metagenome | isolation source: 4 biogas reactors fed with cattle manure at either 37C or 55C with and... | place: Denmark: Kongens Lyngby | collected 2014
ACACCCCGTCACCTTGGCAACCCTTGACAACCTTGCTTTTTAATAAATAACCATTAGATTAGTATTTGAAGAATTTACTTGGATAAACATTTTGTCATTTTCAAATATCTCATTTTCTGTTATCATTCTTATTTTTCTGTTATCAATGTCGTATTTATATATTTTTGCATTTGCATGGAAAACCTGTACCCTTTCAAAAAGTTCTGAACTATCAGATGCCGAAGGAACCTTATATCTTACCCCATTTTTTAATACACCATCAACCGTACTGTAGGCGTAGTATAATGGAGAATAACAATTATCTTTGGTTGGGCTCGCAGATGTAGAAGTAACTCTTTCCCCTTCAGCCGGTGTGTTTGCTCTAAAAAGGACCCTCATATCAATTATGGAACTGTTACTATCAGCTTCATACTGTATGACATCACCGGGCCTGATTTTATCAGGTGTAATCGTTGCTTTGAGCAATGTATTTCCTGATACATCAACTGTTTCACTTTCGGTTAATATATCTGTTAATACTGTCTCCCTAAATACAGCTTCCCCTGTATAAGAAGCCTCAACGGTTAATATTACTTCTTCGCCCCCGTCTCTGCCACCCGGATATGCATAAATCATAGTGACATCATTTCCGCTCTCATCAATCCCTTTGTTAATTCTGGTTACAACTGCCACCGACGAAGTATTCCTCAAGAATATATCCGGCGTTCTTCGTATTGTAACAGCAGATATTTCATTATCTAATGAAACATCATAAACCCTTATTCCGGCATATCGTAAACCATTGATTAAATCCGCCGGCGAAATCATAACATACGCAGAATCAGCGGCATAATCCGTATCCGGAACAATGAATATCTTGGCATCATCTTTCACTAAATATCTCGAAGCAAACATTTTCATGTTTCCACCGCGGTAATATGCCAAATCAATTATTTCATCCAAACTAAACTTATTTTGTCTGTCAATAGCATTCATTTCCCTTCCGTCTTCGGAAGTTTCAAGTCTATTAAGCTTTCCTTCGGAACTTAATCCATATAAAATCAATTGACGTATAGCTTCTTTAGATTTATTGCTTACACTTGTATCTTTGATTATTTTTTCTGAATTAAAAATTACCGTATTATTTACGACATTTCCGTTAAAATGAATTTTATTTTCGGTATCGTAACTCATCATAAGTCCGTTAGCATTAAATATCTTTAGTTGTGGAGCATCGTTAAGTCCTCCTATACTTCCAATACTTACAAGATATCCATACTGCATACCTTTAACTGCATTATAATCTATTGCTGCTATTTCATTCCTATAGTCAAGATAAAACACACCTTGTGTATTTACACCTAACAGATTATATTCAGGAAAACTCAAGAAGCTGTCTGAGATTTTATAGTTTTCTCCATTAATAACAACTTCGTTATTAGAATAATCCATTTCTTCTATTATTCCCGTTATATTCTTCACACTCCGTATGATTCTAATAACATTACTGTCTTCACTCTTAAATACTGATAAAATATCCCATGCATTACATTGCTCAATTGAAAATGTACTTCCGTCTGAATTAACTAATAAAACCTTTTTACCAAGTTCATTAGGGTCTACCTTTATAGAACTCCATTTCTGATTCGGATTATCAAAATAGATAGTTTTTTGCTCGCTGTTTACAGCCTTCACAATAAGACTCTTGTACTCATCAGTTAATATAACGTCATATCTACCATCATTATCATTATCAATAAGTGTAACTTCTCCGGTTGGACGCACTAAATCTTCTTTTGTCCAGTTAATTTTCACTTTTCCGTTATATATTAAATCTGCCTGTTCATTAATACTTACACTGTCTTCTTCATTTCCTTCATCATCAATGTAGAATAACTCGCTTATGGTTGTTTTAGATAAAATATCTTTAGCATCTACGACCAATGTGTTGCTTGTTCTTTCACTTTCTTCAATGAAAAGTGCTTCCCATTGATTTTTTATATTCTTATCCTCTTGTATATACGCTATTACATCTCTGCCAATCAGATAAGCAGTATTAGGTGTTCCTGTCTTAAAAACTGTATCCCCAATCTGTATCTCGTCTTTCTTTAATGTGCTGTCACCTGCAAGGGTAGTATAATAATTTGCATTAACTTTACCCTGTATCTTATAAATATCTAAATATTCTGTTAACAAATTATTACCTTTTTGAATTTCATATTTTGAATTATTACCATAACCTACTCTTACCATTATATCTACTTCAAGGGCATTACTAATAAGTGCTGCCATAACCTCTTTTTTTATAAGGCCTTCACCTATTTGTTGAGTACGTTTTAGGATGCCTAAATTTGATGCAGTCACAATCCAGCCATTAGGATATTGTCCCGCTTGCTCTGCATAGATTTTGTAACCAAGAGCATTAACAATTACAGTCACTGCTTGATTATAGGTTATCTCTTGCTCCGGTCTAAATGTTCCATCAGGGTAACCATTCATTAAACCCATTGTTACCGCACTTCCAATATAATTAGATTCTATGTTGTCATCATTTACATCGGGGAAAATGTTACCTTTAAAACTTGAAGGCTCTTCAATGCCCATGCATCTACTGATTATTTCAGCAAATTTGCCTCGTGATACTGTTTCTTCAGGCTTAAATTCATCACTATTTTCCTTTATTATTCCTAGATTAGCCAGTAGTTCAATATCGTACCTGAATAGGCTATCTTCAATATCTGTAAAAAATGATTTGTTAATCTCATTATTTTTCACAAAGACACTACTTCCATTATCAGCGACTGCAACTATTGCAGGTACATTAATAATATTTGTTGTTAAAATCATTAATACTATAAGTATTCTTAAAACTCTATTCATAGTAGCACCCCCTTATTCATTAATCAATATTCCCGACTCCTGCGGAGCGATATTGTCATCCGTATCCCAAAGTGCAGCATAAACACTGTAATTATCCGGAAAATCCGAAAATAATTCAGGTAACTCTAAGCTCACTCTATAATCTGTTATTCTTTCAAATGCTTCCAAAGCCCTACTTTCCCTTTTTGATGCAACCATAAGTCCCGTTTCATTATTGAATACAGAAATCCCTAATAAAACAGATTTTTCTTCCCCTGATGTATTTTCAATAACACCAATATTTGCATATGCACTTTCGCTACCCCTTAACTCACTAAGTTTAGTAACAGGGTTTAACAATGAATCAGTAATATTAAAATCCGATACCATAAAATCCGATACCTTAGCTTTTAAACTTAGCTCCGTCATATTGCCATGACTATCAAGAGCTTGAACTTTTGTATCTATTTCCTCCAGTGGATATACATCATCAACAGTATATTCTAACTGTTCCTTGTCCAAAAATACCTCGGAATCATTATAAAATAACTTATAGCCAGCTATCTCCTTATTGTCAACAGCTTGTGGCCAAGTAAAAGTCATGCTTGTATCCCCATCATATTGTGAAGAAATACTACCACTGAGTTCGGGAGATATAATATCTTCATAAGGCCTAAGTACTTGGTCATATTGAGCAGCGGTATCATTATTAAGAACTAATTGAGTATCTTCCGTGACAACTACTCCAAATAACCACACTGAAGGGTATACTGCCCTTACAGATAGAGTATGCCAACCTTTTTGGAGTCTGTGCGAATCATCTCCTTTAATCCACAAGCAAACCCTTCCTCCAACATTTATTCCTGCTTCTCCAAAATCTTTTCTATCTTCTACACCATCAATACTTATTTTCCCATACCTTTTGGTAGCATCATTAGGAACTCTGACTTGAGCCCAAATAAGATAATTGGAGGTCTCGGGAACATAAAAGTTAACAGTAGCAGAATCTGTAGTCCTTGATGTCTGTATGAAATTAGGCACCGGTATAACATAGCTGGTTAAATCTGAACCGCTAACCGTACTTACTTGCCAATCAGCGCCTAAAGTAAAATTCTCTTGACGAAACATGTAAGTATTTTTTTCCGGATTACTCCGGATAATCGGGCTTAAAAATAATGTGCTATCACTATCAAAGATATCCTTTTTAATAACACCATCTACACCATTATCTGAAGTAAAAGCATCCTCATGTAAAGAAGCCGGCACCTGTTCAGCCAATGCAACAGCACTTACAACATAAATCAAAATAAGAATAGTAGCTATTATTTTCTTCACATTAATCCCCCTCTTTCCATTAAACTATATACAATTTTTGCAGCCATCGCACGAGTTGCTTCTTCACCGGGTGTAAACATATTATTACCCATACCGTCTACAATCCCTGCCTTATAAAGATACTCTATCGGTTCTGAAGCATATTCCGCTATTTGAGCCTTATCCGCGAACTCTGCCTCGTTACGTATGGATTCAAGGTTTATTCCTAGTGCATTAAGCGCTCTATAAATCATTGTACATAACTGTTCACGGGTTATAGACTGATTTATACCAAAGTTTTCCTTATCAATACCTTTAATAAGACCATTTGCCTCTGCAATACCAATATATTTATAATACCATTCTCCTTGTTTAACATCTGAAAAACTTACGTCTGCCTGCTGATTGTCAAGCTTTAATGATATTACAAGTATCTTTACAAATTCCTCTCGTGTAATATTTCTGTTGGGTTCAAAAATTCTATGACCCGAACCTGATACTATGCCTCTTTCAGCAAGATATTGAATACTTTCAACTGCCCATGAAACATTATCAATATCATCAAACAAACCTTTTATGCCTAAATCATTCCTTGGCGGCACTTTCCCGGTATTATCAGAAATAATTGTCTTTGTAGTGCCTCCTGTTACCGAATGCCCTGACGGCCTTGGACTTATATTTCCCCGATCACCTTGGTTCTTTTTATCCGCCTCACTAATAACTGACTGTTCAAATGCCTGTTTAAATGCTGATAGGCTTTTAAACATTGCTTCATTCTTTTGTTCTATTACTGATTTAATAATGTTTAATCTCTCTAAATCATTAAAACTTGAAGAATTAAACGAAGTGAGAGAAATGTTTGTAAATCCGTTTGTGTTGAATTCATTAATATACTCAATCATATTATTTCTATTAGTTACGTCAAGGTCGTTAATTGCAGCTAAACGTACAGCCTTTTCAAATTCCTTCGTTACATCATCTACTCTTTTTAAATTAAATCCGGCTCCAATCATGGTGGAAAATATTTGCTGTTTGCATGGATCTGAATTTATTAAGTTATAATAACTGCCTTCACCTATATTTAGGTTTAAATCTCCTGCACTTATATCAATTATTTCAGCACCGCTGGACGGATTTCCTTCATTGAGTATCTGTATTGCAACTGCCTGTTCAAATGCCTGTAACACTTGAAATGAACTATCATAACTGCGATTACACAAAGCCTCATATACTTTTAACTGACCGGCAGATGAAATTAAAGCGAATTTTGAACCTTCATCTCGTTGTATGCCAAACATATCACCATTTTCATCAAAAAAACTTTTTACATCATTTGGATCACTTTTATTAGTCATCTCGCTTTTAATTCTTTCATCGTCTACTGAGCTTAAATATACATATTCCTTTACAACGGGGCTTAACCCGGCACCACCTATTCTGACATAATAACGACCACTTGAACTATTGACGTTCATGATGTATTTAAATTCAAAGAATCCACCTTCTCCTGTAACAGTTCCTCTCCAATAAAATGGTTCTTCCTCTTTGTTTACCTTAACTGATACAGTAACCTCTCTTCCCTCACCTTTTGGATGATATCCGCTTATAATAACTTCGTACGTTTCCTGATCAAAATTTAAATATCCATTATTAATCTCTGCAGCACTTACATAGATTGATAATGCAACTGTAATTACAGTTATTAACGTAAAAAAAACTGCTCCTCTCACAAATAACTTTTTCACCATAATAATCCCCCCTTCATACTCCTATGACCAAAACATTTCATCTGTAAATTTATTTTTTTGGCGTTTCTGCTAAAGACAATAAATCCCCATCCTCACAAATCAACAACTTGATTTATTCACACACTATCCTTGTCTTCTCATCAACACATATCTTATCAAGACAGTATTTCCCTTCAACAATCGGTTCTCTGTTTATCCATTTTCCATTCGTAAAATCCGGAATTGGAACAGGTGCAGAACCCATTGCAATTGAATCTTCGGTTAAGGTTGTTATACACATCCAAGAAGCCATATCATAAATATCTATAGGAGTGTTTGTTTGCTTTTTAACACTCTCAAAAAAAGCCCTAAGTACGAGGTAATCGGCTCCTCCATGTCCGCCTATCAAATTATCTTTATACTCTTCCCAAATAGGATGATCATATTTTTCATAGTATTTATCCGTATTATTCCAATGCTCCTTCCAATTGCTATGGAAATCCATATGCTCATCTTCAAAAAATAACGAGTGGTTCTCTTCATTGTATCTTCCCTTAGTTCCCATCACTTTAAACCGCCTTGAATATGGAGTTGGAAGAGAGGTATCAAGTGTCAATGTTATAGTTTCACCATGGGCACATTTAATGCTCGTTGTCACAATATCACCTTGTTCAAAAACAACATCGTTCAAATAATAATCAGAGCCTTTATGTTCTTTTATATAACTATCTATTCCTGATGATTTAGATGCCATACTTGTAAGTGAAATCATTCTGTTTCCACGGTTTATATTCAGTATCTTAGCAATTGGACCCAAGTCATGTGTTGGGTAATTATCAGCATTTCTGTGTAGGTAGTTATTTAATCGATAATGCCTGTTTTCCAAGCCCATTACAACGCTTTCCCTTAAGTCATGGGTATAACTACCTTCACAATGAACTATATCTCCAAACATATCCATTTTGGCAAGTTTTAGTGCTAAAAGCTCCGGTCTTCCGTAATTGCAATTCTCAAGCAACATACAAGGCACTTTTGTTTCTTCATAAGTTTTCACAAGGTCCCAACATGATTGTATTGAAAAAGCTCCTCCGACTTCGCAACCTACATATTTACCGGCTTTCATTGCTTCTATAGATATTTCAATGTGTCCAATCCACGAACTGGAAATAATCACCGCATCGATTTCACTATTATTTATTATGTCTTTATAGTTTGTTGTGCAAACAGGCTTAACACCCTTTGCTTCAAAAACCCACTTTTCACCTTCCATTAATCTGTCTTCATAAACATCACATATCATTGTAACGTCAATATCTTTCATCCGCAAAATAGATTCATTTAAAAGATATTTTCCTCTTTTTCCTAATCCGATAATGCCAATCTTTAGAGTTTTATCCATTAATTTAACCACCTTATTTGAAATATATATCTATTCAACCTCATCAATAGCCGTTTGGACTATAGAATCCATTTCCGGAATTGCTTGCTCCACAGTCTTTACTCCATTGAGAACTTCTGCAACTATAGCATCAACTTGTGGTTTCCATTCTTCCCATGCAGGACTTTCAAAAAGCGTTGCACCATGCTCATCAATCCCCTTATAAAAAGCAATCCTGTTCTCAGGTGCTGATTTTATAGATGTTGAAAACTCAAGAGCAGAATTCCTTATTGGTAATCGATTTTCAAGTGATGCTATCCCGTTTTGAGACTCTTCTCCTAGAAAATGTACTATCCATTTCCAAGCTGCATCTTGTACCCCTTCCGATGTCCTGGAAAATATAGACCACTGATTAGGAACATACACACAATATCTGTTCCCATCCCATCCTATAGGAAGCATTTCTACATCATATGAAAATCCTTCAGGTGCGTTATCATTTATTGCATTCAAATTGGAAGCTTGCAGCATTACCATTGCAGCTTTACCCATATAAAACGCTGCAAATTGACCTCCATTTGCTGCAACCCACGGTCTTTCCGGATTAATCCCATCTTTTATTGTTGATACAAATTTCTCAAGACCTAAAATTGTTTTTTCATTACTAAAATTTGATTTTGTGTATGTTTCATCAAGAGGAGCTCCTCCTGCCGATAATATAAACGGTAACCAGCCATCCGTTATAGTTACACCGGTAATAAGCCCGTATATATCTGTTTCACCATCATTATCTTCATCTATCGTAAGTCTTTTAGCTATATCAAGCATTTCTTCATATGTCCAATCTTCTTCCGGATATGGTTCATTATATTTGTCGAATATACTTTTATTATAGGCTACAGTAACAGAATTAAGCGCATGAGGAACTCCCCATACCTTTCCATCCTTATCTTGACCGGCAAACAATGCTGATGAGTATTCATCTATATTTAAATCTTCATTAATTCTATCATTAAGATCGATTACTGCTCCCATTCCGCCAAGGGTTGCAACATAGCCCGAATCCATAACAAATACATCCGGAGGATTGCTGGCTGCTATTTGCATTTTAAGCTTTCTCTTAAATTCATTCCAAGGTGTCTCATCAGTTTCCACTCTTATATTAGGATTTTCTTCTTTAAAGCTTTCTACTATCTCATTTGGAGTCATTTGCTTTCCGTTAGGCAAACCAATCTTTAATGTAACTTGCTCACCGTCATTATCCAAATTATTTACATTGCCACAACCCGTTATCCCCAAAACCATAATACAAACAATCAATACACTTAATACTTTTTTCATTTCCTTTCAACTCCTTTATTTTTTTAAGTATTTATCCGATGTCTACCGCTGATAATACTCCGGCTAAGGAGTTTGCCGCAGCAGCATTATGCTGCTGCGGCAATTAATTACTTATTTAAGATCCTATACATTATCACTGCAGCTTCTGCCCTGATGGTATTTCCAATAGGATTAATCGTACCGTCAGCATTACCTAGAACTATCCCTTCGCTAACCATTGCTGTAATTGAATCTATCGCATAATCTGAAATCATATTCGCGTCTGTGAAATTCAAAACACTTTCATTCTTTCTTTCTGCACCCAACTTACCTGCATATTCCATACCACGTGCACATATGGTCATCATGTCCTGCCTTGAAATGGCTGCATTAGGATTATAGCTGTCATCTCCCACACCCTTCAAAATCCCAAGTGCTTTTCCTGTTGCTATTTCCTTAGCATAATGTGCATCATCAAGAACATCACCAAAAGTTTCTGTACTATCAGAAGTTAATCCCAATGTTCTGATTAGGAAATATGCAAAATCTGCTCTTGTAATGTTTTCTTGTGGAACAAAATGCTGTGTTCCCTTACTGTTAACTATTCCTTTTTCGGCAATTGCTTCAATCTGTTTTATTGCCCATGGGTAATTAACTAAATCACGGAAGACTCCTGATTTTAAAGAACTAAAATCTATCCCCTCATTCGGCGTAATTTTAAATCTTACCACTTGTTCCGGGTTCAAAGTGAAACTTAATGTCCCATTCCCGGAAATGTCAGGTTGTCCGCTTATATCATCTACAACTGCTTTAAAAGCCCCTACTGAAATACTTCCGTCATAGCTTGTCAAAGGTATCTCAACAGCAGCTTCGCCGGTGGAACGACTTAGAATTACAGCATAGAGTTCATTATCTTTTACAAAAACCCTATACCAATATTTAGAGTCCTCATTTTGACTTCCCGAAAATAGCGGGTATTCTCCTGTAATAAAATGTTTTATAGCATCTTCTTGTTCTATTTGTGCAAAACATTCAATACCTTCTGATATTCCTTCTCTATCCCATATTTCAAAAGGCAAATTAACACTTCCCGGTTTGGCTGCCTGTACCTGATACCATCCAAGAGCTTTCGCACCTGCAAATAAAGATTGATAAGCCATGTGGCGTACCGCATTCGAATTAGGTACGTATCCACCCATAACAGCTGTTGCAGTGTTTATAACCCAAATTGGTTTCCTGTAGTTTGCTACCCCTACTGCTTGGGTTATACTATTTGATACATGAATACTCATTTGTCTGCTTACAGGAGGATATGGATCACGAGTGAATGCATCTAAAAACTTCACTGCTTGCTCTTGTCTATGACCTGTAGAACAAGCATATACAACATTATGGGGGTCTACATCTCTAATCACTTTATATGATGCTTTAAGCCATTCGTCCATATCTTCATATGTCGAACCCGGAGGAATACTTCCCACATGATTATATGGCTCATCTAAAACCATATAGCCTAATACTGCCGGGTGGTCCTTAACAGCAGCAACAGCAGCTTGTGTTTTTTCAATGTTAGCAGGATGACCCGCTGCCAACATATCTGGATATAACACAGGTAGTACCATTATGTCATATTTATGAGCTTCATCTAAATACTTTATTAAGTAATCTATATCTGTAGAATTTGCTACTCTTCCCTCGCTATTGCGGTAATGATAACTTTGTACAGTATTTATTCCTGCTTCCTTTAGCCTTGGTAACAGCTCAATCGGAACATGATAACCTATTACAGGAGTGAATACTTCACCGTTTACTATAGCTAAACCATCCTCGTTTAACCTTGTTGGTCTGTTATATCTATATACTTCTTCCGTTCCTGTATCTATAATATTGCCGGCTCCATCCTTATAAATCATATCTACATGATAGGCTTTTCCTATCTCAGCAAGCTGCATAATACCAAACTCAAAGAAAGCCTGATTATCTGTTAGCTTAGTATTAAGCTGCTCACTTAATACCTTTTCACCATCTTTAAGTATAAAATCAACTGTGTTTGCCGGATCTACTTTATAATAATCATTTATAGCAATAGACGCTTTTCCTGTTCCCCACTCAGTGTAATAATAAGTATCACTGTTAGGATAAGTCTTAGGTGGTTCTTCAACCATATAGAATTCTACATCGTCCCAGTACACATCTCCTTCACCGAACAACCGAATATAAAGGTCAACTACCTTAGTCTCCTTAGGCAATCGTATACTAGCTACAACCTTTGTCCAAACTCCCGGATTAATATTAAGTTGTTCGGAATGGATTCCGGTTATAAAGTAATCATCACCTTGCCTATCATTTCTTCTTCTAAATTCCCATTTAAATTTAATGCTTTCTGCAGGAGATGAAGTCTTAACCCATGCAGTTGTTTGATATACTGCATCCTCAGTAATTCCTTCCGTTATCGTTTGACGTGCCCAGGGTTGATTCTTGTTATTATTGTTAATCCTAATGCTATTTTTACCACTATGCGCATCTTCTGTGGATATACTTACAACTTTTGTATCGTTGCCAAATATATCATTCCAACCTTCTGCTCTTCCATCTTCACGTACCTTCTCAAAATCTCCGTTTATTACAAGGCTTCCTACATTGTCAACAGGATTTTTAATATCAACATCCGATTCAGCAGGTTTTGAAGAAGTCTCCCCCTCTCCAAGTATTGAAACTCCATCATAATAAACTTCACCGCCACCATAATACCTTAAAAGCAAAGAGGCATTTGTAGCACCTTCAGGGGCAGTAAAAGAAATAACCTTCTGCTGCCATGTGTTCTTTTCAATATCCTTATAATCTTCTTGGAAAGCTGCCGCTGCACCCATATTAACAGATTTTCCGGCTGCATCCTTTGTTATAAACTCAAACTTTACTGCTGCCCCATTGCCGCTTTGTTCTACAACCTTTACCCAAAATGACAGTACATATTTTTCTCCGCCTTTTAATGGGACACCTTGAGTCGTATGTACAGATTTTGCCGATGTTTTAATTTTAAGTGCATTTTCCCCGTCCTTTACATCTCCTTTAATTTGGGTAAAATCTTCCCCGAATTTTCCTCCCGAAAAACTCCAGTTTGATGGTGAACCATCATCCTTTAATGCTTCAAAGCTTCCATTTCTCACATATTCTACACCGTCAGTAGGTACGGTAGCAGATGTATCTATATCTGTTTTGGTTGTATCTTGCTTCGTTGCATCTTTTTTTACCTCAGAAGCGACTTTTCCGTCACCCTTTATTGAAATATTATCATACAGCACTTCTCCTCCTCCATACAATCTCAGAAGAAGCGTAGCGCCGGTTACACCTTTAGGCGCAGTAAAATCAAAGCTTACCTTCTGCCATGAACCCTTTGTTAATTCCGGATAATCCTTTTGAAAATGTGCTTCAGGCATAGAACCGTCTTTTCCTCTAAATTCAAGCTTAGCAGCAATTCCTTTTCCGTTTTGTTCCAGCACCTTTGCCCAAACTGTAACATTATATTTTGTGTTTTCTACCAGTGATGTTATGCTCTGAGATGTAAATACTGATGATGCTGATGTTTTTATTCTAAGAGCGTTATTCCCATCATTTACGTCATTTTTAATCAGGGTAAAATCTTCCCCGAAATTTCCTCCTGAAAAATTCCAGCTTTGCGGTGAGCCATCGTCCTTTAGGGTTTCAAAGCTCCCATTTCTAACATGCTCTACATCTTCTGCCGATATTACCGCAACGTTCAGGTTAAAAAGCATACAAAACACTATTATTATTGACAAATATTTTTTCATAAATTTTTCCCTCCCTATTATTTTTCACACATTTCCTTTTTTAATACTTTTAAATGAAGTCCTGTTAAATGATTTTCTTATATAACCTCCTTTACTTTATTGAAACCTCACCTCCTTATTCCCCAATATATACTAGTACTTCTACATCATTTATTGGCAACATATTTGATAATGTATCCCAGAAAAATGTTTTAATTATTGTTCCTTCTTTTACATACTCTGATTTAATATCAATACTGTTTTTAATACTTATGGTCGAATCAGATTGTTTTTCTGCAGACAATACGGGAGCTACACCCACAAGATTTAATCCATGCGCTGATGTTCGATATATGGCAGTAATCATTGTAACTGTATCACCTACTTCATGGCTTTCATTTGTCAATTGGTATGCCGTATTTATTATTCCGTCAGATAAGGATGACACAGTAGAATTATTTTTATAGTATATGAAGTCATCTTTCCAAAACCTCACATCATCCCAATATATTACCCCTTCCCCGGGAAGGCAAAGGTTAATTGTCATAAGCACACAAGGTGAATCATCAATTATCTCAGGTATTGTAAAAAGACAATCTACTTGTTTCCACTGCCCGAATGTTTCAAACCCTTCACCGGTAACATTAAAATCACTATACTTCATACCTGCAAATTCAATGAAAATATATGGTTTTACGTCTTCCCCAAGATATTCCGTCTTCAAAAAAAGACTAACTCTATACATTACTCCGGGTTCAAATTTATCATTATATAAATTCATAAAATACCTTTGTGCCGAAAAGGATTCACCACCAGAAGTCATTTTAAGGCATTCACCGCCACTTATTGGGCTTTCATCGCTCGAATCTTCCCAATTAGGAAAAGTTATTGATGTTCCTTGGCTTTCTTCCGGATATGCCGGCCAAACCGGTGTTCCTGTAAATGTTCTATTTGCAGTTGATATTATTCTGCCATCTGTAATCTCTCTTCCTGTTAATGGTGTCACTTTGTATCTTATCACTTGTTCAGGTTCAAGCGTAACAACGAGAGTTTCATTTCCCATTATATGCGGAGCACCGCTTATATCTTCAGCAATAGCTTCATATTGACCAACTTTTTCAGAACCATCTTTACTTTCAATGGGTATTGATATAGTATTTTGTGTAACTTCACGACTTAAAATTATATAATAAATATCCCTTCCCTTTTTAAAACTCCGCCACCATACGCTATCATCTTCCCCTCTTTGCTCATTAAACAATGGGTACTCTCCTGTTATAAAATGCTTTATGGCATCTTCTTGTTCTCTTTGAGCAAAACATTCAATACCCTCCCATATACCTTCTCTATTCCAGATTTCCTCTCGAAGAACACCTACCTGTACTGCGGACTGTATTTGGTACCACCCGAGGGCTTTTGCTCCTGCAAACAAAGATTGATATGCCATATGGCGTACAGAATTCGAATCAGGTTCAAAGCCACCCAACACAGCAACTGCAGCATTTATAACCCAAACGGGTTTTCTGTTTTTTGTCACTTTTACAGCTTCGGATATACTGTTTGATACAAAAATACTCATTTGCCTATTCCCCGGAGGATATGGGTCACGTGCAAACACATCTACATATTTAACAGCTTCCTCCTGTCTGTAACCTGTACAACACGCATACACAACATTGTGAGAATCTATATCTCTGATTACCTTATATGATGCTTTAAGCCATTTATCTATATCCTCATATGTTGTACCGTATGCCCCCACCTGATTATATGGTTCATCTAAAACCATGTATCCCAATACTGCCGGGTGATCCTTGACGGCAGCAACAGCGGCCTGGGTTCTTTCCACGTTATCAGGATGACCTGCCGCTAACATATTAGGGTATAATACAGGTAATACCATTATTCCATACTTATGGGCTTCATCTAAGTATTCTATTAAGGTTTCAATATCGGCAGAAGTTGCTTTTCTTCCCTCACTGTTGTTATAATGATAACTCTGCACAGTATTTATTCCTGCTTCCTTTAGTCTTGGTAGCAGTTCGATTGGAACATGATACCCTATTACAGGTGTAAATACTTCACCGTTTACTATAGCCAAACCATCTTCATTTAACCTTGTTGGTCTGTTATATCTATGTACTTCTTCTGTTTCCTGAGCTATGACATTGTCGGCTCTATCCTTGTAAATCATATCTATATAATAGGGTTTTCCTATTTCAGCAAGGTCCATAACACTAAACTCAAAATCTGCCTTATTGTTATTCAACGTAGTGTTAAGCTGATTACTTAATACCTTATCTTCATCTCTAAGTATAAAATCAATTGTACTTAATGGGTCTATCGAATAATAATCATTGATAGTAACAGAAGCTTTTCCTGTCTCCCATCCTGTATAGTAATATACATCACTATCAGAGTAGACTTTCGGTGGCAATTCTGTCATATAAAACTCTAAATCATCAATATATACTTCACCCAGCCCAAATACTCTCGCATATATATAAACCACTTTGCATTCTTTAGGTATTCTGGTTCTTGCCACAATCTTATGCCATACACCTGTTGTTGTTTCAAAGCTCTCCGAATTATATCCTGTTATAAAATAATCATCTACGTATTGAAGTCTCCTACGGAATTCCCATTTGAATTTAAAATTAACATCAGAAGATGTGGTTTTAATCCAAAGGGTTGTTTGATATTCGGCTCCTTCAACAATATCTTCTGACACCTTATATCTTGCCCAGGGTTGAGCAGAAGAGTCAGTTTCATTTTTAATATTTATACTATAATTTCCACTATGTGCATCATCACTTAGATTAACCATAGCACTACTATGCCTATCCCATAGTTGAGGCATAGCTCCAATAATGTCTTCCATATCCCCATTAGAAACAAGGTTTTCCATTCCGGGTACAATCGGTTTTACTGTATATTCATTATACGGACCTTTTACCGATACATCATCATAATAGGCCACTCCGCCACCGTAATAACGTAAAAGAAGGGTTGCACCTGTTACCCTTTTAGGGGCTGTAAAACTAAAGCTTATTTTCTGCCATGAACCTTTGGGTAAGTTCGGATAATCATTTTCAAAGTGAGCCTCCCTTAAGGATATGCTCCTTCCGTCCTCATCCTTGCCTTGAAATTCAAATTTTATAGCCATTCCTTTTCCATACTGTGTATCAATTTTTGCCCAACATGAAAATTCATAGGTTTCGCCTTCAACAAGCTTTAAAAGTCTGTGAGTTAAATAAAGCGAAGAGGTTTGAGTATTAATTTTTAAAGCAGTTGAACCTTCCCAAGGGTTTTCATTACTAATACTAAAATCATTACCGAAAGCACCTCCACTAAAAGACCAGTTAAGAGGTACACCATCCTTTTGCGTTTCAAAACCGCCGTTTGTAATATGCTCCCACGAAGTAAATTCTTGAGCCGGAACAACAATACTTCCAAGAATCATTTTGATAGAGATTAAAACTAGTAATAAAAATATCTTAGGTTTAATGGTAAAAGTATTTAACATTCTTTTTACCTCCTGTTATTCTGCATATGTTAATTATAGCAAATGGATTTTTGCTTGTAATGATATAAAAAAACATTTTTTTTTAACAATCAGACAATTAATCTAAAATCCGTTGATTTTAAATTACTTTTTTATTATCATCAGATTAATATATAAACTATATAAACAGAGAAGGGTGAAAAAAATGAGTATACATCCAAGCCTTAACCTTAAAAATTATAGTACTACCGTATGTGTAATAGGAGGTGGAATGGCAGGTATTATGGCATCCATAGCTGCAGCTCGTCATGGCTGCAAGGTCACATTAATGCATGACAGGCCTGTTTTGGGAGGAAATGCTTCTTCAGAGGTAAGAATGTGCGTATTGGGCTGCCGTTGAACTGATAACCGTGAAGGCGGAATCCTTGAAGAAATTTTACTTGATAATATATGGCGTAATCCTACCAGAAACTACTCCATCTGGGACAGTATTTTATATGAAAAAGTTATGATGGAAAAAAACATAACCCTCCTTTTAAATTGTTCATGTAATAATTTAAAAATGAATAAAAATAAGATAGAATACATCGATGGTTGGCAAATGACTACTTATACCTGGCATAGAGTCTATGCAGATTATTTTATAGATTGTTCGGGAGACAGTGTTCTCGCACCTATGTGTGGCGCAGAATTCCGCGTAGGCAGGGAATCAAATACTGAATTTGATGAAAAAGCGGCTCCCGATAAAGCAGACAGAAAAACAATGGGAATGTCCTGCCTTTTACAAGCACGAGAAACCACAAAGCCTGTAAAATACATTCCACCTTCATGGGCTAATATTTATGAAAGCGATGATGATTTGCCATATAGGGGCCATGACCTTAGCAGTCCCTTACAAAATTTTTGGTGGCTGGAACTTGGTGGAGAACAAGATACTATACATGACACAGAAGAAATCCGCGACGAGCTTTTAAAGGTTGTATTTGGGGTATGGGACCATATTAAAAATCGTGGAGACCATGGCGCCGAAAATTGGGATTTAGATTGGGTTGGCTTTCTTCCCGGAAAAAGAGAAAGCAGAAGATATATGGGTGATTATATACTAACTCAAAACGATATAATGAGCGGCGGTAAATTTGATGATTTAGTAGCATACGGCGGCTGGCCTCTTGATGACCACAATCCTGCAGGCTTTAAGTATCCGGGGAAACCTAATATCTCATTTAAAACACCTTCCCCTTACGGTATACCATACAGATGTATGTACTCTAAAAATATCGATAATCTAATGTTTGCCGGGCGTAATATAAGTACTTCTCATGTGGCTCTTAGTTCCTCTCGAGTTATAGCCACTTGTGCAATAATAGGTCAAGCAGTTGGTACTGCCGTTTCTATTGCAGCAAAAAATAGTATCACACCTCGCGATATATACACTTCAAAGATAAAACAACTACAACAGGCATTAATGGATGATGATTGTTACTTGCCATGGAATTCAAGGGAAATATCAGATATATGCCGCAGCAGTAAACTTATTGGCGAAAGCAATAAGATTGAAAATCTTCGTAACGGAAAGGATCGAATAATTGAAGATGAAAATAATGGTTGCACTGTAAACCTTGGGAGTGATATTACCTACGTCCTTAACAAATCATCTTATGTAGACCATGTTAGAATAGTTTTTGACAGCAATTTTGACCGTTCAACTTGTAGCGGCAACAAAGTTCTCAGGTTTTATCCTTCAGTATTCAATCACTTTTTAAATACAGGTTCATTTGGGTTCCCTACAACCATGGTCAAATCATTTGATATTACCTATACCAAAGAGGATGGTTCATTAGATACTATTTCTATAACGGATAATCATCAAAGGTTTGTTAAAATACCATTAAAACTTGTTGTAAGTAAAATAACTCTAAAAATAAAGGAAACTTATGGCGACGATACAGCTAACATCTTTTCTTTTGATTTCAGGTAAAACAGTAAATTTTATTAACTTATCAATATTGTAAAAAAACTGCCTTACCTTATTTAAACTTAAATAATAGATAAAGTTTAAGTAAGGTAAGGCAGATTACTTTTTAAAATACTAATATTCTAACTTTTCAACACCGGTGGTAGGAATAATGTCTGATAGTGTGCTCCAAAAGAATGTCTTGACTATGGTGCCTTCCTTTGCATATTCGGAACTTATATCCATACTGTTTTTTAATTGAAGCGGTGCATCAGATTGTTTTGTTGTTGATAGTATAGGAGCTATCTTTATAAGATTTAGTCCTTTTGAAGTTTCCTCATACAGAGCAGTAATCATTGTAACTGTGTCCCCCACTTCATAATCAGAATCTATTGGCTGATATGTAAAATCTAATGTGCCTTCTGAAAGTGAAGATACTGTAGAACCGTTTTTATAATAGGAAAAATCGTCTATCCATACTCTTGGATGGTCCCAATACACAGTTCCTTCTCCCGGAAGATGCAACTTTATATGGTGGGTTCTTACCTTGCCCTCTATCAGTTCGGGCACTGTGAACACACAATCAATCTCCTGCCAGACTCCTCCCGTATCAATACCTTCACCTACATAATCTAAGCCGGCATAAAGTGCGCTACCGGGAGAAAATGCTACTTCTATATATGGCTTTACACCATCAGCAAGACCTACTGTTTTAACAAAAAAACTTATTCGAAACTGATTTGTAAACCGTCCTGTCAGAAGATTACTATTGGTTTTCATATTTATTACTTGGTTTTCTGCCTGTAACCTGTAAGTATAGAAAGGCTCTCCATCCGATTGCATCATAAGGCAATCCCCGCCGGCAGGGGCAGGTGCATCTCCGGTTAAGATTTTTGCATCTAAACCTGTTCCTTCACCAAATTCTTCGCTCGGTATCCAGTCTTTAGCTAAATCTGCACCAGTAAAAGTTCTGCGGGCAGTAGTATTAAGAACGCCTCCTCCACCTGTTACATTCGTTATGTCATACGAAGTGCGAGCGTATGCTCCACTAATGAATACACATGTCAAAACAATTAAAATTACACTTGAATAAAATACCTTCTTCATTTCTTTCTTCATTGTTAAACCCTCCTTAAATTTTAATATTTAATGGTTTCGCATATATTATCCTGTTTTTAACCACACCGAAACCAATAAGTCACGCTATGACAACGATGTATCATATTATAATGTCATTAGGGTTATTCTAACCCTTAACTCCACCTGCTACCAAACCTTGGACAAATTGTTTTTGTGCAAAGAAGTATATAAGGATGACAGGTATCATTGCAAGAATTGATGCCGCCATCAGAAGTTCCAATTTATGCGAAAAGACCCCTCTGATATATAAAAGACCAATAGATAAAGTATATTTTGATGGTGTCGTTATATATATAAGAGGTTCCAACATACTATTCCACATACCCATAAATGTACGAACAGCTAATGTTGCAAGCATAGGTTTAGCAAGGGGAAGGTATATTCTAAAAAATATTTTAAGAGGATGTGCACCATCGATTGTAGCTGCTTCATAAAAGTCATTGGTAAGTCCTCGGAAACACTGCCTCATTAGAAATAGGCTAAACGCATCCCCAAAAAACTTAGGTACTGTCATCGGAATATAAGTATCTACCGCACCTACCATATGCCACATGATATAACGGGGAATACTGATAATATTGCCGGGAATCATCATTGTAGATAATACCGTAAAGAAAAGGAGTTCTGAACCTTTAAACTTATATTTTGCAAATCCAAATCCAACAAAGGAATTCGAAGCTAATGTTCCTATGATAGCAATTGCTGCTAAAAAGATACTATTTAATGAGTAACGCAGGAAATTTGCTTCTTCAAAAACCGATAGGTAATTACTAAACTTATATGGTGGAACAAAAGTTCTAGGCGGGTTTACATAAGCTAATCCAGAGCCTTGTAGTGATACTGATAATGCCCACAAAAATGGCACCATCATTACAAGCGCTCCAATGGACAGACCTGTAATCGCATAAAAGTTTAACTTATCTTCCGAGTTTTTCTTCCTCTTTTTTTTTGTTTTAATAGATTTAGCTTCAATGAGAGATTTATCAGGCATAATTTACCCACCTCTTTTCTGTGAATTTCTGAATTAATGTCAGTACTGCTATTACAGCAAAAGATATCCATCCTATTGCAGATGCTAATCCTACCTTACTGTACAAAAATGCATTGTTATAAATAAGTAGTGATATAACCGTAGTGTTTGCTCCTGTATCTTGGCTCATTGTATAAAATGAATCGAAAGACTGCATCGCACTTATAACACCCACCATCAACAAAAAGAAAATCGTAGGCGTAAGAAGTGGCAAAGTAATTCTAAAGAATTTACTAAGCTTTGTTGCCCCATCTATTTCTGCTGCCTCATTAATATCAGTACTTATGTTTTGAAGTCCCGCTAGAAGAAATATGGTAGTATGTCCAACACCTTTCCATGCACTCATGACAGCTATACTTGCAACAACTTCAAACCAATTACCACTAAATATAAAATCAAAAGGGCCTAACCCTATAAAGGATAATAAATAATTTAATATCCCGTAAGATGGATTATACATTGAAATCCACACAAAACTCACTGCAACCATAGGTGTTAGAACCGGTATAAAATATATTATTCGATAAGCAGTTATACCCTTTATTTTCTGATTTAACATTACAGCAAATATACATCCAAAAAACAACTGAAGAGTCTCGAGAATCGCCGCAAATACAAGAACATTCCTAAAGCTTATCCAAACATCCGGGTCTTTAAATGCCCTAGAGAAATTTTCTAACCCAATCCATTGGGGCGGATTAAATATGTTGTATTTTGTAAATGATATAAAAATTGAAAACAATAATGGAAACAATGTAAATATTAAAAAACCAACCAAATATGGTGATATAAATGCCCAACCCCAGTTCATATGTTTTTTAGTCAATGCTTTCCACCTACCTCTATTTTATTAATATAAAATCTTTTGGCACTATTAATATTATTCGAAAATATCAAATCAATTTTATTATAGCAAAGAAGCATTTAACTGTAATTGCATAATAAAACATTTAATTTTAACAATCAGACATTTTATTGCTTCGAAAATTTAATTTATCCATTTGATGCTTTGAAATGTCATTGTCGATGCGGATTCCTTCGCCTTAAGGCACATCAAAACACTTAAAACTCCGGAGTTAAAAGACGACAGTGTTTTAGCCCTTCCTCCTATAACGTCAATAAAATTAGCTGCTAATTTAATGTCACCGCCGAAATGAGGCATGTTTGAAGTGTCAATTTTATATGTTTCAACCCTTGGAGTATGATGCATAAAAACTTTTATCTCGCTTTCTCGCCAATCAAATTCAAGACTTCCCTTATACCCCATAAATCGTGTTCCCCTCGCCCCTGCACCTTTTCTTACAAAAAAATTCTGAGAATAATTGACATGCATCCCCGTATCATATTCAATTATCGCACTCCCCGAATCTTCATTGCCGGTATCTTGAGCGAAACTACAAAACTGACCATAAATAGGCTCTTTAGATGTGTTCTTTAAATTAAACGGACTCTCCGGACAGTGTGCCTGCTCGCTACAATCTTTACACATTAGACCCGCAGGTTTATTACCCTTAAAAACTTGCTTGGATGTCATAGCACAGATATTAACCGGATTAAACCCCAATACATAATTAATATAATCGAAATCGTGTGTGGCCTTTTGCAAAAACATCCCGCCGGTTTCATTTTCATCACGGTACCAGTCATGAAAATAAATACTTCCATACGGAACATTGTTTATTGCCTGTGCATGCTCAATAGTACCAACCTTTCCGGAATCAATAATTTCCTTAACCAACTGCAGTAATGGTGTGAATCTTAACGGAAAAGACACTACTATCTTATCATTATGTTTATGATAGTATTTTTCATATGCTGCACGGAGTTTTAATAAATCATTCATATTTGTTGCTATCGGCTTTTCTAAAAAAAGCGGCACACCTACTTTCATAACCTTAATAGCCATTTTTGCATGAAGTGAGCAATGTGTTCCAATAAGAACTCCATCCAATTCTTCGGTTAAAAGCATCTTATCTACATCTCGATAAAAAGTAATATGATTCGTATCTATATTCTTTTCCTTCAGTTCATTTTTGATTTCTTCATCTCGTGTATCTGTAATTGCAGTTACTTTCCAGTCATCACTAAGTTCTTTCATAGTTTTAAGCATAACCCTAATGCGTTTTCCGCACCCTATAACACCTAATCGCATAACATTATAACACCAACCTTTTTTATATTGTTTCTACAGTCCTAGTTAGATTATTAGAGAATTAAACCTTACCTGATAAACTACTGTCAAATATTTTTTAATTATATAATCATTTAGAATAGGTGAAAGGTTTATTCTATGAATAATTATAACAATTGGTCGGCGCTATGTCATTAAACAATTAGATTGTTAAATAGCATAATCAGACAAATTTAATTTTCTTTTTTGTTATTTTGCTATATTCGGTCGGTGTCATACCTGTTCTTTTTTTGAATAGTCTGGTAAAGTAACTTGTGGAATTAAAATTAAGCTTTTCACTTATAAGTGCAAATGTAAGAGAGGTATTATCAATCATCTCTTTTGCTTTATCAATCTTAATATCAATAAAGCAATCGATAATACCTTTACCGGTAGCATTTTTAAATGTGGATTTTAATGTAGAAGTGCTTACTGCAAACTCTTTTGCAATATCGTCTATTTTTAAATTATTAAATACGTTTTCAGATAAATAATCCATAACATCTGAAGCAAGGTCATTATCATTATTCTTTTTATTCTTTTTTATATTATCCGTAAATTCAATTCTACTCCTATTGTACAAGTGCAAAAGAAACCTCTCAAGGGATATTTTTATAAACTGCAGGTCTGCGTAAGAAATACCTTCTCTGGGCCTTATCCCACGGTATTCAGAATCATTGTCAAATACCACAAAAATATCATTTTTTAGCCGTGCGATATTAAACAAAATTTTTTTCTCTTCGTGTGTAAGAGTAAAAATTTTTTCCCTAAAATACTCCATGATTGGAGAATTACATACAAAACCAATAACAATAATCTCACATGGCTCAGGCTTTTTAAGGTTTTCACTTACGCCGTGGGTAGAATTCGGGGAATAAAACATAACCTGACCATCCCCTATATGATAATCTTCACCATTAACTGTAGCAAGCCAGTTACCTGTGTGATTATATTGTATCTTCCAAAAATCAAAGTTTTCATGTGTTTTACTGTAATTGTTCATTAAAGTTTTCATGTGAATAAGAGATACAATTTTTGAGACGCTAAAGATTTCTTTGAGTTCTGTTAAAAAATACTTATTGCCCATAAAACCCCTTCTTTAAATTCATATAGTATAAATCTATTCTCCAATTATAGCATGTACATAAGGCATAGTCAATGATTAGAAAATCTTACCTTGCGGTATCTTTTATAAATGGTATTGTACCGGATACAAAGATATTCATTGCATTGATACTGGTTTTAATAGGCTCATATCTTGTAACATTAAAAAAAGCGGAGGAAGATAAACCCCTTATGGCAAAAATATAACCAGGATTTATCTTCCACGGTAAAGTTTTGAATGCATTATAAGTTTAACGGTTTTCACTAAGTTTAAAGTCTTAAAAGTTTATCAGCCACAACGCTTATATTTTCTCTGCCTGATGGGCAAAAGCATACTATTGCAGTTTCAATATCTGCTGGTATAGAAAACTTTTCATATGGTGTATTTGACACCAAAACAATTGGTTTATTAAATTCCTTTAATTCATTTATGAATTCAATCATATTTGCATGAGTACGATAATTATAGTAACTAGTTGCTACGATTATATCAAAATCATCTTCCCTAATTCTTTGCATAACCGCAGCCTTATCCGCCTCGGTATATGTTTCATTAATAAGAGTCACAGCAACATTATCCGTTCTCCTTCTCATTTCTTCCCATAACATTCCGGGATGAGAATACATGTTATTTACAAATGAATGAAAATGATGAATTTGTTCAATAAGCAATACCTTTTTATCCTTTCCCAAAGGTAATATATTTTTATTGTTACGCAATACTGTAACTGATTTTTCAGCTGCTTCTTCTGCTGTATTTTTAATCAATTTATTTTCAAACATATCCCCTGCCTTTAATGCATCAACCTTGCCTCCATTTTCTGCTAATCCCATATCAAATCTCATTCCTAATACTCTCTGTACGGATTCGTCCAATTGCTTTTCGGTATATCGACCGTCTTTTACTGCATCAATAACCATTTGTATAATATGCTTTGTAACAGGAGATTCGCTGCGACATAAAATAAGGTCACATCCTGCCTGAAGACATCGTACCGCTGCTTCGCCTATTTCATACTTTTGAAGCAATCCTCCCATAGTAATATTATCTGTTGTAACCAGATAGTGTCAAGATACTATGGGTT
>LSQX01228430.1_pt1 | contig 24351 bp, 19 predicted proteins | sample 654561 | NCBI WGS metagenome assembly LSQX01 (sample SAMN04489861, study PRJNA283612) | anaerobic digester metagenome | isolation source: 4 biogas reactors fed with cattle manure at either 37C or 55C with and... | place: Denmark: Kongens Lyngby | collected 2014
TATAAGAGACAGGCTCCGCCATCCGATACAAGTAAGCCTAAGCCAAGGGCGGGGCCCTGGTCCCTCTGGTCAAATTAAGCCAAGGAACCTGTCCCTTATGCTAACTGGTCAGGATAGTGGTTTAAATGAACAGGAAACCCATTCAATTGAACAGCGAAAAAGGTTTGTCCATGCCGGTTGTGTTGATGGTTATCTTAATTGTTACCATTTTGGGTGCTGTTCTGTATTCCTTCAGCCAAAACCAACTGCTGTCGGCTGCCCGGGGCAATGACGCCAGGCAGGCCGAGTATCTTGCCCGCTCGGGTATTGAAGCGGCGATAGAATGGTGGAAGCAGGAAACCACTAAACCGCAGGGCACAAAAAACTTCGACCGGGTTTACATGCGGGAGGACGGAACCATGGTCTTAACAGACCCTGGGGATTCAAAGGTCGGTTATATCGACGTTTCCGTGACCAGGCAGGACGATGGAACCTGGAGTATCCAGTCTACTGGAAACGCAAATACATCCACCAAAACAGTAAAATATTCTTCCAGCATGCTGATGGAAAATGAAGATTTAGAAGGCTTATGGTACGCAGAGAATGGTGTCATTCTGCCTGGGCCCAATATTCAATCCGTTAAAATCAATAATGTCAGCAGGAATATCTATGTTCATGATGAGATAGCGGGTGTGGCGGTTGTTGGCAGACCGGGGACAACCCTGCGCCTGAACAAGGATAACAATGAGCACTGCAGGGTGAGCTTTGGTGCTCGCGCGCTCTTCTTTGACAGCTATATGGATCTTTCCATCAATGACGACAAGGTTGGTTTTCTGATTGCAGCAGGTGAAAAAATCGTTTTTAATGATACGTTAAAAATTCGCATCAACGCCGATGGAGGCGGAGGTGTTCTCATTCTGTATCTGCCCGAAGGGCTGGGGATTCCGGGGCAGGAGCTGATAACCTCGGATTTGTTGGAAAATGCGGATGCTATAGACCCAAACGCGAAATACGGGTATGTTTACTTCAAAGAGATAATCGGAATTCGCGACTATTGGCTTTGGACAGCTGAAGATACGGTTGCATCCAACAAAGCATACTATTTTACACGCAAAAATACCGAAGACGAAAAGCAAAATGGTATTGTCATTATTAATCTTGATGATTTATTCGATAACTTCAACGACGGGTTAAACAATTTAATCAGCAGCGAAGTACTCATCCCTGCAAAAGCATCTGTGTCAAAACCGGAACCCGATGATTGCATCGTGTTCTTTCGGAATTGAGATGATGATTCATGAATCATGGCTTATGCTTACCCCAAAAGAAATGCTGTAACCACACAGAAGGCTTTTCCATCATTGAGGTTCTTATTTCCATGCTCATTTTAAGCATTCTTGTCGCTGCCTTTACACCGTTGTTTTTGTATAGTGTTAACAGCCTGAAGAAAGCCGGTACGCTCCATCAGCAGAATGCGGATGATCAGGGGAAGATGGAAATAGTCATGTCCACCGGCGAAGGCTATTTGGATGAAAATGGCGAGTATACTGAAATGATCGACAGTGCATTTCCTGTCAGGGTTTCCGGTGCCCAAAAGAATATCGATGGTACTGTGGTAGAGGCCGGTGATTTGAAATCATTTGTTTCTTCGGCAGCCAGAATGATCATAGCTCCGGACACCATCAATGAGGGGTATGCGAATGATACGCTGATTGCTATCACGGGGGAAAACACTCACTTTATCAACAACCATTCCAAACTGGAAATAAGAACTGCAGATAAAACGCTGATTGGTTCTTCCTACTACTTATCCTTATCCGTTTCAAATGCTGCTAAGGCTTCCTTCATGCTGAAACAGGGGCTTACCAGTTCTCAGTCTCCCTATTTGATTACAGTTAAGACAGGGTCGGAAACCGTAAGCGCCACATTAACAATAGATCTTCCCAATATGCTGACAGTCGGTGAACGCGGTACGCTGCTGGTTTCCGCGGGTGTAACAAATCAGCCTTGGACGGTTAAATCAGCAGGTGTTGAAGAAGATCTTTTTGGAGTAAGCTTTAAAAATCAGGAATTCTTAACCTTCGGGGCCCTCGGAACCATGATGACATCGCCAGATACCTCGGCATGGAGGTTGACCGGGCCGGAAAACACCAATGATCTGTTTTCCATGTCAGTTAGAAATTCCGACCGAAAGGCGATCATAACGGGAAAGGGCGCAACAATTCTCATCTCCGACGATGATTCGTCCTGGAGCCTCACAGCCCCAGCAACTCCGCTTGCTGCGGATCCTGCGTTGATAACATGGTTAAAAGCCGATGCTCTGTCTCTTTCCAATAATACATCAGTGAGCACCTGGTATGATTCATCAGGGATCAATCACGCAACAGCGCAGGGCTCGGTATTCCCTAAATATATAACCAATGTTCTGAATGGAAAGCCGGTTGTCAGGTTCAATGGGGAGAACCGATTGAGTTTCCTGCCAACCACAGCTGTAACCGATGATTTCACGGTTGTTCTTGTCGCCGCACCAACGGAAGAGCATGAGGTTGATATTAAAAACCATCCCAACGGAGGGAAAAACAAACAGCATTTTGTTCTAGGTACGGTAAATATGGGTAAGCAGGAGGCCGGAATGGGCATCTCCATGGGAAACAATGGGGTATCCGTATACGAGCATGGCGATAGCAAGAAGGGAAACAGTGATTCGGGCTATTTTCCGGCTAAGGCTGTTTATGGCGGTAAACTGAATGCTTTCAACATCATCACGGTGAAGTATATGGACAAACGGCCACAGCTTTTTGTAAATGGTGCCCTGGTTGACAATGATACGGAAAAGTCTGAAAGAACAGTGTATTCTCCCGTTGACATCGGTGGAACCGTTGATGGCAGCACCTTTACGGGCGATATTGCAGAAATTCTGATTTATGATAAAGTTCTCAGCGAAACAGAAAGAACAGGCCTGGAAGCTTACCTGCACAAAAAGTACAGCGATGACAGCGGCAGTGACTACCTGTTGGATTCACTCCATTGTGTCTGGTCCGATGGTTCAGTGTTTTATGCAGTGGGCTCTCGCAGCCACTTTAGAATGTCTGCTGATGCCTTAACCTGGGAAAGCCAGCCTCCTTTGGATTCTGCTTTGAATGAGTTTAATGCCATTGCAGGAAATGACGATGGTGTTATGGTGATCGTTGGAAATAAGGGTAAAATATTTGTGAAAGAGAAAAACAAAGACTGGAAAGAACATAAAAACGTCACCGATGAGGACTTAAACTCCGTTGTCTGGACGGGAACGAAATTTATCGCAGTCGGAGCCAGTGGTACCGTTATTTGCTCTGGCAATGGCAATTCGTGGAGTAAACCCAATTCCAAAACAAACAACAAGCTGAACAAGGTCGTCCATCATTCCGGGAAAACGGTCGCCGTGGGAGACAGCGGAATAATTCTATGGTCATCAGACCACGGAAGCAGCTGGAATACCTGGACATCAGGCACAAATAAAGACCTGTATGATATCATGTTCCGATAAATACACCTGGATATATGAAGAGGTTTGCACATGAGAAAGCTGCACAATCAAAAAGGAATGACACTGACTGAATTGGTAATCGCCATGGTTTTACTGGGCATTGTGCTTGCGATCGGGTACAATTTTATTCACTATATAAACAAATCCTATTCCGAATCTGAAAAGAAATGGATTGCTCAAACCAACGCACGGCAGGTTTCGGAATTCATCACCAGTGAGCTGAAAACTTCTTTCTATGCGGAAATTGATTACTCAGGGGATATGAGTGAGGGAGATTCTCAACTGTACCTTGTTGATGGAAAATTGATGCAGGAAAAGTCAGATACCGAGCCCACACAAATCACCGACGGTCTGTATTCCATCACCTTTGAGAAGGCGAAAAAAAACACCTGGACAGAAGGCAGCGAAGGAAATGAGCGAATCAACAACACTATCACCTATACCATTGAAGCTTTAGATACTGACGGCGCTACACCGCTGTATACGCTGCAGTCTACAGTATTTCTTGAAAACATGATCGAAGGCAGGGCTATAACAGGCCATTGGGAGGGCAGCACCATTCGTTATCAGCGCACCAGCCCGGAATCTCCCATGCCCACAGATGTGAGCAGGTGCTTTATTGCGACAGCGGCTTATGATTCACCGGACGATACTTCCGTCATGCTTCTGCGGCGCTTCAGAGACGAGGTTCTGTTGACGAACGCTGTGGGAAGGACTTTCGTAGATTTCTATTACAGGGTATCGCCGCCGATTGCGGAATATATTTCCCAAAGTGAATTGTTGAAATATATCGTTAGAGCATTCCTGACACCAATCGTTGGGTTTGCCAGTGTTTTCGTCTGTCCTGAAATGATGATATTGTGTCTGGCGCTGATTCTGCTGCGTATTTACATCCGGTTCCCAAGCCAGGGGCGGGGGCCCAGGTCCCTTGGTTCATTTAAACTATAGAAGCCCCGACCTGTGTAACGTGTCTCCGGTGTTACGCGGTGTAAAGACCGAGGAACCTGGCCCGCCCAATGGTCAAATTGAGCCAAGGTACCTGGGCCTCACCCTCTGGTGAGGCCTTTTTACGCTGTGTGGAATTTACGGAATTTGGAGGGGGATATACCGAAGTAGCGCTTGAAGGCTTTGCAGAAATAGTTGGTGTCGTTGTAGCCAACCTGGTTGGTGATCTCCTTGATTTCGGTATCACTGCTGACCAGAAGCTCACGCGCACGCTCCATGCGCATTTTTAGGACGTACTCATATATGGTGTAACCAAATTCATTCTTGAAAAGCTTTAGCAGGTATTCCTTGCACAGAAAACAGGTATCTTCGAAGTAGCTCAGAGAGATGTTTTCATCCAAATGGCTGTCTATGTATGACTTAATCCAGTACACCTGCTCTTTGTTTTTATCCTGGCGGTTCATATACAGCTTGTTATACAAAGCGTCAAAGATGGCGGTAATAAATTTCTTCAGCCACTCGACATGGTTATGTGTCACATCGTAATCGCCATAGCTGGAACTGGAGTATCGTGCTAACTCATGCTCCACGGAGGTTCCAAGATGAAAGGCGATGTTGTTGATCACCAGAGAAAACTCAACGACTATCTTCTTTGTGTCTTCTATAGTAAAATTTTGAACGACATCCAGAAGATTAAAAAATTCCTGAATGGTATTTTTATAGTGATGCATATTACCATACCTGAAGCTGTTTAAAATTAAATCCTTCCTGTCAAGGAAAAAGAAATCAATGTATGGCCGAATATTTTGTTTTTGAACAAGTTCCATCATGACTCCCCTCAATTCAACAAATGTCTTCTTTGAATGCCCCTAACCAGGTCAAAAAGCCTCGAAGCGGATAAAAACCTCACCAACGATGATCGGATTGAAGTTATTCGGAGAAGGCTTGCACAAGTACAATTTTTGCTGTAAAATAACTTTATGGGAATAGTATATCAAAGAAATCGGAAGCTTAAACAAAAAACAGCCGATAAATTTGTTTAAAATCAGTAATAAATTTATTTTAATCAACTTATTACCCTAATAATTTCAATATCTTATGTTTTTCCTTACTATATCTTGGTATAAAATAAATACATTGTCTTTTAAAGTAGGTACTTTATACCTTCTATATAAAGCGACAGAAACCATCAGACAGTGAGAAACCAATTAGAAGGGGGAGAATATCAATTAGCGGTAATATTGAATCATTTAAACGGCTACTTATTCAAAACGGCATTCTTTCCATCGAGCAGCTGCAGTCTGTTCAGGTAAACATGGCAGATAACGGAAAGGATTTTATCGATTCCATTGTAGAATTGGGATATGCCGATAAAACCAAATTGCTCCCCTTGCTGGCTCAGGCTGAAGGGGAAGAATATCTCGATTTAACAGATTATGTCATCGCCGAATCCTGGGTTCCCAAACTGCTTGGGGAAAAAATATCCAGGAAGTTTGACATGCTCGCCCTCGAGAAAGACGACAGCACCGACACCCTGGTTGTGGCCATGAAGGATCCGAAAAACATCTTCGCCATTGACAGCGCCCATTTAATGACCTCTCTGACCATCCAGCCTGTCATGGTGGACGAGCTGCTTCTTCGGGCCAAGCTCGATCTGGTTTTTGCAGTCGAAAAGCCCGAACCGGTTGCACAGATGGCTCCGGCCTCAGATGAAAAGCCGAAGCACGCAACTACGCCGGAAACCGCAGCCCTGTTCAGGGAAAAAATTGGTCAAATCCTTCTTGCCGAAGGGGAGATCACAGACGCACAGCTCATCAAAGCCCTGGATATTCAAAGGGAAACCGGCACTGTCATTGGCTCCATCCTCATGCAAGAGGGCTTTATTACCAGAGATCAGCTCTACAAACATCTCGAACAGCAAATTGGGGTTCCCTATGTGAACCTTGAAGATATCGTCATTCCGGAAGAGGTTGTCGCACTTGTCAACCGTAAAATCGCCATCAAATATCATCTTGTGCCGCTGAACTGTGATGATGAAATTCTTACGGTGGCCATGGCCGACCCGCTGAACATGTTTGCCATCGACGACCTGCGCCTTGCCACAGGGCATGAAATCAAGCCCATGCTGGCCGATTCCGAACAGATTGAGCAGTTAATCCCCGTTTATTTCAAAGAGCCTGAAATCATTCCCGAGCCCATTATCGAGGAAGTAGAAGAACCCGTTCCCACCATCAACTTCGAAGAAGAGATGGAAAAGGTGAAGGAAGAAATTGATGTAGAGGTTCAGAAAAAGGAAGTTGAAACCTCCATCAACCTCAGCGATGTTGATAATGCCCCTATTGTCCGAATGCTGAACATGATCTTTAAAAACGCCATCGACAAGGGCGCCAGCGACATTCATATCGAAGCCTATGAAGACTGCGTCATGGTTCGTTTCAGAATCGACGGCCAGCTCGTAGAGGTCATGAAGCAAGACAAGAAGCTGCAGCAAATTCTGGTTGCCAGGGTGAAGATCATCAGCGGCCTGAACATAGCTGAAAAGCGACTGCCTCAAGACGGAAGAATTGCACTTAAGATCAACAACCGCAACTACGACTTCCGTGTATCGGTTCTGCCCACCATGTTTGGTGAAAAAGTGGTTATTCGTATCGCCGACAAGGAAGGCTTCAATAAAACCAAACACGATCTGGGCTTTACAGATGAAGATTTGGCGAAATTTGACAAAATACTGTCCAATCCTCACGGCATTGTGCTAGTCACAGGGCCTACCGGAAGCGGTAAATCCACCACGCTGTATTGCGCGCTGCGCGAGCTCAGCAAGCCAACCGTCAACATTCTCACGGTTGAAGACCCTGTCGAAGCCACCGTTCGCGGTATCAACCAGGTTCAGGTGAATACAAAGGCCGGCATGACCTTCCCCAATGCGCTGCGTTCTTTCCTGCGGCAAGACCCGGATATCATCATGGTCGGTGAAATCCGTGACGGGGAAACCGCCGAGATTGCCATCCGCGCCGCCATCACCGGTCACCTGGTGCTTTCCACCTTACATACGAATGATTCCATCAGTTCCATCAACCGCCTCATCGACATGGGTGTTGAACCTTTTCTTATCGCCTCGTCACTGGTGGGCGTAGTCGCTCAGCGTTTGGTCAGAAGGCTTTGCCCGAATTGCAAGGAAGAGTATACGGTCACAGAGCGTGAAGCAAAAATACTGAAATCAGATAAAGATGCAAAACTGTTCAAACCCGTCGGATGCCCTGCCTGCAACGGCACAGGCTACAAGGGAAGAATTGCGGTATACGAAATCGTCACCATTACTGATGACTTGAGAGAGCTTATTTCCGCCAATGCATCGGTTGGGAAGCTGAAAGAAGTTGCGCTGAAGGGCGGTATGAAGACACTGGCCGCCAATTGTGCACAGTTTGTGCTTTCAGGTGTTACATCATTGGAAGAAATGCTGAGCGTCGTAGCGGTCAGAGATTAAACGGGGGAAAACGATGGATTTAAATGAATATCTGCAGCAGGCAGTTGAAAATGAATCCTCCGACTTGCATATTTGTGCCGGGCTGCCGGCTGTTATCCGCAGGCATGGATCATTATACTATCTGGATGATACGGTTATCACAAAGGAAGACTGTCTGAACCTTGCAAAGCAATGCCTTTCCAAGGAAGAAATTCAGGAGTTGATCGAAACCGGCGAGATAGACTTCGCCTACGCGATATCCGGTGTCGGCAGGTTCAGGGTAAACATTTACAGGCAGCGCAGCTCCTATGCTCTGGCCTTCAGGGTGATCAATACGAACATCCCTGATATCAAAGCTTTGGGCTTGCCCGATGTTTTGTATTCCCTGGCGGAAAAGCAAAGGGGGCTGGTTTTAATCACAGGCCCCACCGGCAGCGGCAAGTCCACCACGCTGGCCTCCATGATCGACTATATCAACAGCACCCGGCGTCTTCGCATCATCACCATCGAAGACCCGATAGAATATTTGCACAAGCATAACCGAAGCATGGTGAACCAAAGAGAGCTCGGAGCCGATACCCACAGCTATACCAATGCGATGAGGGCAGTTTTAAGAGAAGACCCCGATGTCATTCTCATCGGTGAAATGAGAGATCAGGAAACCATTGCTACGGCATTAACGGCAGCTGAAACCGGACACCTTGTTTTTTCAACACTGCATACTCTTGGCGCCGCAAAGACCATCGACAGAATCATCGATGTTTTTCCGCCGCACCAGCAGTCGCAGGTTAGAAGCCAGTTGTCCACAGTACTCGAAGGGATTGTATCCCAGCAGCTGATCAAAAAGATAGACAACTCGGGTCGTGTGGTTGCCACAGAGGTGATGACCATCACACCTGCTATTGCCAATATGATCCGGGAATCCAGGGTTCCGCAGATCAACAGCACCATACAAACCGGAAGTGAATTTGGCATGCACTCCATGGACAGTTGTATTGCTTCACTGTTTAAAAAGGGGTTAATCTCCTACGAGGATGCATACCAGTACGCCATCGATCCAAACGCACTGAAAAAACTTCTGGTTGTTAACTGATAAGCGAAGCTGATAAGGGGGTACTCATTAAGACTATGGCTATTATGGATTTTTTCGGCAACGGGTTTATTTCAATCGATATCGGGTATCGGTATCTGAAAATTGTGCATGTAAAGAAGTCAAAGAACGACAGGTTGGCTGTCTTGAATTTTGGCATTGGCGACACACCAAAGGGGTGCATAAAAAACGGTGCCATCAGCGACAAAGACAAGGTCGTCAGTGAAATAAGCCGCGTGATCAAAGAACACAGCATTAATGCCAGGGAAGCAAAAATAGTGATGTCCGGCACCAATATTCTCACCCGTATCATCATGATCGACAAGGTGCCCGACAGTGAGGTGGATAAAAAGATCTGGGATGAAATCAAGGACACTATCCCCGTTGATCTCGACGCAAACCGCATCGACTATAAAATTCTCGGGAACATCACCGCTGGCGGTGAAGAAAAGATTAAGGTGTTCGTCACGGTGGTGTCGAAGAAGATCATCGACAACTATATCGAAATTCTGAATGATCTGAAGCTCAAGCCCCTGGCGGTGGACATTCCTTCCAACAGTGTGTCAAAGTTCTTCCAGCTCGATATCGATCTGGGCAAGGAAAGCATGGCCAATCAGCTGAAGTTCAATAAGCATAAGAACAATACCTTCATCGTTATCGACCTGGGCTCGGAAACCACCATCATCAACATCCTGAAGGATAAAACACCGGAGTTCAACCGTGTCATTCTAAAGGGCAGCAGCAAAATCGATGCCCAAATCTTCCAGGATCTCGTCATGCAACCCAATGAAATGAACAAGGCCGAGCTGTACAAGAAAATGTACGGTCTTTCCAAAAATACCTCACCCGAAACGGAATATCTGTGTTCCATGGCCGCAAGAAAGGTGATGGACTCGATCATCAAAGACATTAAAATGTGCATCGATTTCTATATGACCCGATGCAGTGGCGAACACCCCAGCAAGATTTTTCTGATTGGCGGGGGCTCTCAAATGAAGGGAATTCGCGAATACTTCGAAGATCAGCTTGAGCTGCCGACATACCAGATCAATGTTGCGAAAATATCAGGGCTGGAATTCAGCCAGAACCTCGACACCGAAAGGCTGAATTATCTTGTGAACGCCTTGGGCGTTGCATTGTAACAGGCATACGGGAGGCAAAGATGCCGGTATTTAATTACAAGGTAAAAAATGCAGAGGGCATGATATTATCCGGAGAAACAAAACTGGAAAACCGGGACAAGCTGATGGAGCTGCTAAGTCAGAATGGCTACACCGCTGTAGAGATCATCGAAAAAAACTTTGTAAATGATATCTCCCAGATTAAGCTCTTTAAGAAAAAGGTGAAGCTTGTTGATCTGGTTCAGTTTTGCCGTCAGTTCTCCATCATGCTGGAGGCCGGTATATCGTTGGCGGGCGCTCTGGATGTTATTCGGGAGCAAACGGTAAACCCAACATTGAAGGATTGCCTGGACGACATGTACAGCAACATTCAAAAGGGTATTTCGTTGTCAACAGCCATGCGTGCCTTTCCAAGTGTTTTTCCTCCGATTCTTTTGAGTATGGTCGAAGCAGGTGAGGTCAGCGGACAGTTGGATAGGGTATTTACCAGGCTTGCTGATCAGTTTGAAAAGGACTACAAACAAAAGCAGAAGATCAAGGGAGCCATGACTTACCCAATTATCATCCTGGTTATTGCCGTAATTGTTGTAGCGATCATGGTAACAGTGGTTATTCCACAATTCGGGAATGCACTGAAAGGCATGAATGTAGAGCTGCCCAAGCTTACGCAGTTTATGATGAATATGAGCAATTTCGTCACTACATACTGGTATATATTTTTAATTCTCATTGTCGGTCTGATTGTCGGCTTGAAAGCAATGTCTGATTCAAACCGCGGCAAACTGTTATTAGACAAAATGATGTTGAAGATACCAATGGTTTCAGATGTTATCCGAACCATGATGACAGCCCGGCTAAGCAGAACATTATCCACCCTTCTTTCCAGCGGGGTGCTGATGATAGAGTCCATGGAGATAACCCGAAAGGTTCTGGGAAACTCCATACTGATGCAAAAAATGGAAGAGGTCATCGAAAACTTGAAATCGGGGCATTCGCTCACTGTCTCCATCACCGAGATGCAGTATTTCCCGCCTATGGCCCTATCCATGATCAAAACCGGTGAGGAGTCGGGAAATCTGGACGAAACGTTGAAGAAGTCAGCAAACTTTTTTGAAGATCAGTTGGAAGAAAAAATCCAGAAGCTAACGACGTTCATCGAACCTGCAATTATGATTGTGTTAGGAGGTGTTGTGGCGTTTATCATTCTCAGTGTTCTTTACCCGATGATCAGTGTTTATCAGAACATGGGGTGATATGTGATCAATTGTTTTTTCAACTTCGATGCGACTCAGCTTTGTACAGCAAAAATAATTTTGTTTTTAAGCGGAAAGCTTAAATATTTTGTTTTGGAGGTTATGAATATGAGAAAAATGTTAAAGGAAAACAAAGGCTTTTCTCTCGTAGAATTGCTGGTAGCAATTCTCATCATGGCGGTTATTGCCGGAACTGCGATCACCTTATTTGGTGGCGTTCTGAATTCCAGCCGTGAAAATGCAGACAAGGAAACCGCTGAAAGCATTAAGAGGGCAGTATTAACGTACATGAATTCAACAAACGATGTAAATTTGTCATGCTTAAAAATTGATGGTACACATACAACGGAAGCAAGTAGGACGCCATCAGATACGCTTATCAAATACCTGGGTTTGGAAATAACAATTCCAAAAACTACATCAGATAATGTTACGTATCGTTACCCTGGTACATCAGCTACTGCTGCAGCAACTCCTGGTTCAACAGTTACAAAGGAAGCTTCAGATTTTGCTGGAACTTTTGGTCCGTTTTTGGACTTAACGAAAGATATGGCTCCCAAAGCACCTAGCACCTTGGGGTGGATTATTAACATTGATACAACATTGCAGGTTGTAGATGTTATTGCAAACACGGAATCTACTGTAGAAAATGTAGTTAATTTTGTTGAGCCGAAATCATAATATAGCTGAACCCGTCCGCCAGTTATTTGGCGGACGGGTATCTTTGTTTGAGGAGGGATCATCCATTAAGAACCAAAAAGGTTTCACCGTCATTGAAGTGCTTCTGGCACTGATCGTTATCGGTTTAATAACGGTAATTGTTACACAGCTTCTGGGCTTTAACATCAATTCCTCGAAAGCATTCTCCCTGTATGGCAAACAGCAGTATACAGTCCAGGATGCTTTTTCAAGGTTGAATAACGATATCCATGCAGCATCCCAGGTTTTTTACTGCAACAACGACGGTGTTGACCTCACAAAATACAAGACCATCAAGCTTTATATATCCGAGACCACCGGTCCCACCCCGACAATGAAGTGCCTTGGCCAGTATAAGCTGGAGGGTAAGGAACTGCTATACCGTGCAACCGACGGAGAAACCTTCAAACCGGTAGTGCAGGGGCTGCTTGAAGACGAAAGCACCTTTGTGGTTTTCAGTGAATGCCTGACGGTGGTTTTAGTATCGGAAAAAACAAGCACCGGCAGGAATGCGATGAACCTGGAGGAACCCATTGTTGCCCAATACAGCCTGAAAAACAAGTTCCACATGTTACAGGATGAGGATTAAATGATTCATTGCTTTTTTGAGTGTACTCAAACTGGTGCATTGAACAAAGCAATAAACGGGAGGCGAATATATGAAAGACATCAACTTTCTTGTCAATGAGACTGCGGCGACGGCAAAGGCAGATATCAGCGAGCAGAAAAAAAGCGTACCTGCAGCCCAGATCATTCTTTTTGTGATCGGTTTTACGGTGGCGGTACTGGTACTGTTCATACCGGGGATCATTATTGCCGGCCTGGAAAAACAGACCTCGGAAGTGGAGAAGAGTATGCAGGATCCCAAGTATGCCGAGCTTCGCAACGTAAAAGCCGAACTGACCAATATGACACAGAGCGTTGAAGGGAAAAAGGCAGTGATACGCGATATCGATCGAAAAAACACATCAGCCTCACAGATTCTGCTTTTAGTCGAGCAGGCGATCCCTTCGAACTGTTTTGTCAAAACCATCAGCTTCAGCGGCAGTTCCATTTCCCTCTCTGGGACGGCGAGCAACAGCATCGCATACACCGAACTGGTCGGAAACCTGAACCGGCTGCAGCAGATTCAGGGGCAGGCTGGGGCTTTATCGATGCAGCAATCCTTTGTTCCGGTGAATTTTTCTCTTCAGTATACAATGAAATAAGCGGGAGGTATTGGCATGACCCTGAATAAAAAAGAGAAAATAATGATTCTTGTCTTAATTGGGCTGGTGTATGCTTTTGCATTTGTCAAGCTGGTCATCATCAATTCGCTCCCCAAAATCAAGTCTACACAGACCAGGCTTTCTGAGGTGAAGGCACAAAAGGTATCTTTGGATGCAGAGTATCTGAACATCAGTGCCTACAAAGCCGAGGCAAAAGCCAAAAGGGTTGTGGAAGAAAGACTGGGAGATTATCTGATGGAAAATGCCGATATCTCCGACAGCATTCTGTTTGTCGAAAGCCTGGCTGTACTGTTGAATACCGAATTGAAAAGCATCTCCATCGGGGCACCCCAACAGTTTGCTTCTGAAGGTATGAAGTATTATGGTTTTCCCGTTTCCTTTAACGCTGAATTCTCGTATAAAGGGTTTCAGGAAATCATTCGTTATTGCGAAGGTGGCGCTAAAAAGGTTTGCATATCAAACTTCAATCTTACCCCCACAAAGGATGGGAAGGATCAATACGATGTGCGGCTGGGTCTTGTTTTTTATTCCATCAATCGGGAATCAGCCGATAAGCTGTATGAATTCAGCCGCTCCAGGTTCAAGGAATTTAAGGACAGGGACGGAACTCCTATTTTTATTACGGATGACACAAAGCTTCCCGATGAAATTCCGGTAAAAGTAACAGCGCAAAACCCTGGTGGCAGTATCTCTATAGATTCTGCGGACTTCTTTATCCTGCACAGGGGCTATTTATATGCCGGAGAGAATTTTCAGACCTATTCCTCCTTCAATGTTTCTCAGCGCTCCCGAATCACGACGAAGGAAAAGGTGGACGTGATCCTCACCCTGAATGGGACAGAATATACGATTGAATCCATGGACAGCCAGGGAAAAAAGGACACCCTGAGGGGAACCATTCCCGAAAGAGCCCTTACCCTGTATATCATGTCCGAGCTCGACCCGAAGGTTAAGGAAAATGAGAAACTGCAGGTCAATATCACCATCAAAAACGATTCCGACCAGTCGATCCGCGTGAAAGTAGACGAGACGGGCGGACGGATGAAGCTGATGGACCGCGATGGAACTGAGATCAAAGCAAAGAGTGACAAGGAGAAGGTTTATATCCAATGATAAAGGGCTTTATCAGGAAATGCCGATTGAATAACAAGGGGATGACCCTGCTGGAAGCTGTGATTGCTATTCTTTTAATCTCCATGGTTTCCGTTGGTGTGACTTCGCTGTTTTTTTCATTATCGAGGCTGGCAAAGCTTTCAAATACCCAGCTAGAGCTGAACACTGTCATGCGGGTGATCAAGGAGAACGTCAGTAAATCCCTCCGGGATGGTGATGACATCTATGGCACTGCCGTGAAGGCTGCAGCAGCCAAAGATAAATCCGATAAGACTCTGAAAGATTTAAAGGTTATAGCTTTGTCGGATCAGGAATATGACTACGTGTTTGACCTCACCCATGACGGTTTCGGTGAGTATGTTCACAAATATTTGATCACCATTAGAAGAGACTCCGGCGGGGAAGTGTTAACGAAATATTCCATAGAAGTTTATACAGGTGCGCCATGAAACAGAAATCCTATTCCATGCATAAAAACAGAATATTCGGCTTTTTGATCCGCAGCACAAAGGGCAATGCATTGCCGCTTGTGCTGATGCTCGTGATGGTTGTGATGCTGGTGGGCGGATCGGTGGCTTATTCCACCATGCAGATGTATAACATCACAAGGGATGGTTATCATGATCAGCTCGCTTATATCGCAGCGGAAAATGCTCTGGAGAAAAGCATAGGCAATTTGCAGTTAACATTGGCTGTTCCCGGCTATCCCGGCAACAAAGGTGTTTTTTTCACCGGGAATGTGAATAATTTTCTGAACTCCCTGGTCAATAAAATCAATTCAGTTGATGACATTCAAAGAAGCTATACAATAAAGGTACACGATAACCTGAATGAGGCTAGTGTATCCGTCAACTTTCAAAGATATGGACCGGAATATACATATACCGCCAACACGCTAACCTTTAAGCTGCAGATTGAGGCAACCGCCGATATGGTGGATGATACCTACAGCTCTTACAGTAAAAAAGCAGTTGCCGTCAGGGAATTTTCCATCCCTTTGTATAGGGCGTTTACCTTGAATGGTGCCGTATATAGCCTGGGTGATTTACGGGTCACTTCCGGTTATCCTTTAGTGTCTGATTATGAACAAGATACACTCCCTGAGAATTATTCTACGATCGAAGGGGATGTTTATGTATTCGGCACCGGTTTGGATAAGGCGAACAGAATGCAACAATATTATACCGGTGGTGTTTGCGGCACCGCGAATTCTGTCTTACATGTTAAGGGCAGCATCTTTACCCAGAATCTCGTCCGTGCAGGGAGATTTGACGATTTGGACGGCGGTACCTCAAGCATTATTGTCGATGAGGATATCCTTGCCCAGAGCATACAGGTATTCGGCACAAATGACAATATTGTGGTCATCGGTGACGCCTATACCTTTGATGATGTGGAGATGAACGGCCCGAATTCGGCTATTGCCATCAATGGTAATTACTTTGGCTTAAACCCCGGCGATGGTTTTTTTCATGACAGTTCCAGCGCCATTATGAATATGGCCCCCATGTATGTGTATAGTGAGGATTATCTGGAATCCAGAATTGCTGTAAACGGAAACATCTTCGCAACTGGTCTCACCTTCAGGGTTGAGGGAGGTGAAGCGGGTCACAAGATGGAATCCGTATCCATGACATGGCGTTACGATGCCGATAGTGGCAAGTATAAACCGCTGCATATTTACGAGAACATTCCTGCGAAGGATTTGGTCAATCCTGATCAACCTCAAATAAAATATAATAACGCACTGTTTGATCCCTTAGAAGATAATAATGGTTTTTCGGTCCTGTGGAAGTTGAATTGGGATTACGATAATACAAACGCTTTTACCCCAGCAAGGTGGGATCTTTGGGATAATTGGGTGCAGGAAATCAGCAATACAGCCGACTATGCAAGCAACAATCTTACCGGTAAGCTACCGGCAGCCAGTGAATTACAGGGCTTTTGCCATTACGGCATTGCTGCCAATAATGACTTTTATGCGTTCGACAAGGATGACGAGACAATTTCCAAAGTAAAGAGGGCTTCAACTGTCGCCATACCGATAGTGAACAAGATCATCGATTACGAAGATGTGGATACGCTGGATTTTAGTACTACTCCTTGGACCAGGTATACTGATTGGAAGGATACAGGAGGGAGCTTCTCCAATAATATGATGAAGCTGATGGGGGATCTGAAGCCATTGGTGAATGTTTTTGCTCAAAAGGAAATCAATACTGGAGACGGCGCCTATGATTACCAATATATATCAGCGACTTCACAGACGGAATTTAACCGGATCATGAATCTTGTGGGAGATACAGCGAAGTTTCCGCACGATCCCTTTGACCGTTGTATTGTCCGTTATGGTGACGATGGTGATGAGGGGACGGTTGATGGCGATATAATAATCGATTTGAATGATGAGCTTGATGCATTTGATATGAACAATGATGATATTCCAGTTCCTCCTGAACCTTATGGAGATCTTGTTCCAACAGATGATTATCAAAGCTATCATTTTCTCGTTGTGAATATGGATCCGGATAGAGAGATCCATATTACAGATGATTTTTATGGCATTATTTTCTCCAAGGGCAAGGTGGTCATTGAAAAGGATGGCGCAGTACACGGTGCGATCATCGCAGCCGGAAAAGGTTATGACGATTCCGCCCGTGTGGCAGGCTCTTCCGCGGATGTTTACTATACTATGGAAGATGATCCAGATGATCCAGATGATACACCTACTATGATAAAAAAGACCAGACTTCCCAGGGTTGTTATTAGCGATGATCCTGACATCGATACGGTCGATAATTTCCGAAGCTGGGATTATGTCGGGGTTGAAATAGAAAACGGTGGGGACATTTTCTATCCGGGCAATGTGGAGTTGCTGACAGCACTCAAAAATAATATTAATGTTGATTATGGAACCGGCACGACAAACCGTTCAATAGATTTATTCGGGATACTCAATGTACCTGAACCCTAGGAGGTTACACCATGAGAAAAATATTCTGTGTGTTCGTATCACTTATTTTATTATTAGCCGCAGCAGGTTGCAAGAAACAACCTGAAAATAACGCTGCGACTCAGCAGGCACCTCCTCAAACGGTACCGGTAGCTGCCATATCGCCTGAGGTTGATGAGGCGGCAAAGAAGCTTCTGACGGAATATTTCTCACTGCTGTATACGGCACCGTCAGTGGATGTCTATACTGAAAGCTCCAGAACGGGTAAGCTGCCGGATTCCATCACTCAATTCATTTCCGGGCGAACCCTGCAGGAGGGGAACGGAAATCCCGAAATCGGAATTCATCTTCCAAGGCACATCAGCATCAACGGTATGTCCATTACGGGCTATGACCTTGTTCTGGTTGGCGAACAGGGAGTACCGGATATCACCTCGGGCTTTGTCGGCATGAATGGGGAGAACCTGCTTTACTTCTGTAAAATTCTCACCAAGGTGAACGCCCTGCCCGATGACATATTTTTAGAGTGCTATGAACAACAGGACGACAACAGCTTTATCCGCAGGAAGGAGCTGCCCAATGCACAGATGGATGGCATGCGGGTGGAAGTCAGATATGATGTGGAGCTGGAGAACAATAGTGGTGATTTGAAAATCTACAGGGCTATCGAATCTAATTTTAAACCGGGGCTTAAAAATCGTCTTTTCATTTTGAATAATGAAAGCATAACCAGGTTACCGTATCTCGACCTTACCAAAACCTCCGACGACACCTATCTTTATCCCGAAGAAGGTGAATTATATGAAAAAGAAAAGGCGGTCATCGAGAACTACTTTATGAACCTGCCGGTACTCGACAGAGAAAGAATGAATCTTCTGTCCCACAAATGGGATCAGGGGCTGCAGGGCGTGAAGGAATACTGGGATACACTGAAAATAACGAAAAATTCTGAGGGGACAGCAGATCTGATACGCCTCGACCAGAATTTTGCGGTGAATTACCCCTATGATTCACTGCCACTGCGCTTTGATATGGAAAAGATCAAAGGGATACAAAATGTAGTCGTAACCCCGCACCCGGCATATTCTGAAAAGATTAAATGGTATTTTGCCAGCTTTGAAGCACAGGTTCAGAAAACCAACGGGATTACCGATGAAGATTATATATACAGGTATGACTACCTGGTAAAACTGTCCACGGAGTTTGGCAGTGTTATTATTGAAAAAGTGAAACTAAATGAATATCACATCGTTCATCAATAAACCACAAGGAGGCTATGCTATGATAAAAGGCAGAAAACTGATCTTACTCCTGCTTGCTTTCAGCATTTTCTTCGCTCTTCCGGTTTCATTTGGACAGGCTGCCTTTGCTGCAGACAAGCCAAGCCAATGGGCTGAACCGGAAGTATACAGTGCAATCGAAAAAATGCTGGTGCCGAAATTATTGCAGAGCAACTACCAGGCCAATATCAAAAGGTACGAGTATGTGCTTCTAGCGCTGGAGGTATATGATATTGCAGGGAAGAATGCTGATATCAAGGATAACGCCCCCTTCGGCGATGTGAAAGGCCATACCTATGAGCTTGACATTGTCAGAGCTTATAATGCCGGCATTATCAAGGGAGACGGAAAGGGAAGCTTCTTTCCCGACAAGAACATCACCAGGCAAGAGATCGCATCACTGGTGGTGAATTTGTTAAAGCAGATCTCACCCACCAGGGACTATAACCTGAAAAGCACCTACCCCTATGCGGACAGAATCGAGATTGCCGATTGGGCCGCCTATTATATCGATTACTGCTACGAGAATAAAATTCTGAACGGTTACAGCGGCAATATCATGGATCCCAAAGGAAATGCGACCATTGAGCAGTCCATAGCATTACTTTACAGATTGGCAAATACTGAGCGTTTGTTGGAAAGTGCATACGGAACGATACAGATTTATGATGATTCTACCGGTAGTAAAGCAGCAGCCTCGAAAATCATTAACGGATTTGTTGAAAATTATTCTGTAGATACATTAAATGTATTAAAACAGTTGTCAGAAAATGAAAATATTGATATACTAAGTTTATGGGAAAAAAGTACATCCCTATCTGTGAACAGTAACACAATCATGATCAATGATGAAGATAATCAAGTAGATCTTGCTGTGTTGATACATGATGTAAACGATGAACTTTTAATATCGTCATATAAACAACTTTTAGCCACATTTAAGGTCTCAGGACAAGGTATTGCTTTGTTTGACGAATACGTTGCTCAGATGAAAGCGAATGCGTGGATAGACTCTTTTACTGCGATTAATGAAACATCATCCTTTTTAGTTCAAACTCTGGATGATGTTTCCGGGAAAAACAGTTATATGGTTACGTTTAAACAAAAATTAAAATAGTTGCTTATTCATAAAAAGTAAAAGGGAAATATTTTAAAAGGAGTTGTGAATATGAGCGGATTAAAGAAATTAAGAGCCATCGTCATAGTAATCGTATTTTCCATGATGCTTTCTCTTTTAGCGACAAACTTTGTGTATGCTGGAACCAGTCTCACCGAGATCACCGAAACAAAATCGGATGAAAACGTTGACATCATTAGAACTGTTAGCAAGACAAAGGTTCTATTGAATGAGGAGGTTACAATCACTTATACCATTAAACCGAAGGACATACCAGTTGTAAGTAAACCAATCGTTAAGAAAGAGGTAATGTTGGTTGTAGATGCTTCAACCAGTATGGTAAATAACAATATTTCCCCTGGCAAGACTCGATTGAAGGTAGCACAAGAGGTCGCCAGTAGTTTCATTGACACGCTGGCCGGTGAAAAAACTGGATCAGTAAAAGCCGGAATGATTATTTTTAATAGCATAGCTACTGTCAAGAAATACGGTGGAAACGTCTTGTCAGAAAATTTTGGAGCTATTAAAACTGATATCGGTAATCTTAATTCCCAGGTTGCTCAGGGAACTAATATTGGTGACGCGCTTCGACGTGCATATTATGAGCTAACAAAAGGAGCATTAGATGCTGAAAAGTACATAGTTCTCTTATCAGACGGGGAGGCCTCATACTTTAGTGGTGTTAAAGATAAAGATGGGAAAAGACTCAAGAATAAAGATGGCAAGCTCGAGTATTTTACCAATGATGGTAACAGCTACCAAGTCACTGATAAGGGTAAAACCATATCTTACTATCTTGATCCGGTTCAATCATTCTGGAACGATTATAAAACTGAAAGAAATGAGTATTGTTATGTCATAGCAGATATGATTAAAAATTACAACAGTTTGAACACGAAAAAAATTAAGCCCTTAATGATTGCATATGGAAGTGACGCCGATAAAGTAGTTTTAGTAGAATCAGCGAAAAGAGCAGGTGGTAGCGCAAGCGATGTATATGATGCCCAATCCGCTGACGACTTGGTAGATGTGTTTACTACCATTAAGGATGAAATTGTTAAAGACTATAGTCTTAAAGACATATACTTCGAAGAGGAATTACCCGAAGGGTTTACTTTGACTGCAGAACTGGATGGCTTTGACATAACCGAGCCGGTTATCTCAAAGACAATTAGTACAATCACATATAAACTGAATGATACAAAAACGCTTTATACAGCTGATCCTGTAACTTTCCAATTTACGATGAAATGTGGTAAAGCTGGCACTAATATATTTGGTGGAGCAACACTTAAATATGATAGTATCACTGGCAGTACAGAAACAATCGATTTTTCAGAATATAATATTGATGGGTATCAGAATCAGGCACCCATCACAATAAACAGAACAATTACGCCGACGGATGGAATTAAAGATTCTGCAATTGTTTCAAAATATACAATCAAACCTGGTTCATTTACTGTTGATCCGGGCCCATACGATGGTGTATTACCGGCCACCTTGACAGTTTCAGGCATAGAGCTTCATGAAAAGCTACCAGATGGGCTTGAGCTGCCAGCTGCTATTCCTGGAAACTTTACTATCGATGCAGACAACAACATTACCGCTACATTACCTCCAATTGTTTATACAAAAAATGCTGCTGATCAGTACGTTGCTTCCGATATAATCCAGGAGCTTCCCATTATTCCCACTGAAACGGGCACATATCATTGGGACGGCGAGATAGCATATACAGATGTAGACGGGTTACCGAAGACCAAGAGCTATGATGGTGAAGCTTCTATCACCGAGTATGGAACACCTGCAATAACGGTTACCAATGTCGTTAAGCGTGGTGATGTGGTTGATGTTACAGTTCATTATACAATACCCGATTTCACGGCATCAGCAACCATATCGAAGGATGGCGAGACCCCGATTGATTTAGGGACAGGTACGTCAGGTACAAGGATCTTCACCGATTTGTCCATCTACAAGGATCATAAAGCGACAGTAACCTCAACCAGTGTTACATCAATCAACAGACAGATTGAATTACTTATCTATGATGGGATTAATGTAAACTAATACATGGATTATCGCAGCGATCGCAATACACTGCGATACAGAAGAGCATAAAAAGAAAAGCCGGGTCTTTAGTTTTAACTAAGGTTCGGCTTTTTTATTTTTTACAGGATCCACGTGGACAGGTCCTATGGCTCATTTGATCACTTCCATATTCGCAGTGCCAATACACTGCACCAATCTTCCCACCAATTCAAAGAAAAAAATATTTTATTTCATCCATATTACAACATTATCACAATGCTGTTACACAAAGATTTAATCCCAAATTTATAGCAAGGCAATTCGTATTTATATATCAAAGGCCAGCCCATAACTCATATATAGAAAAAAGGGAGGGGATGGAACAAAACTGGAAGAAAATATGTCTGATAGCAGAAGAAGAACTTGCGGGGTCGATTAATTCTCTTGCGGGGTCGATTGAATCTCTTGCGGGGTCGATTGAATCTCTTGCGGGGTCGATTGAATCTCTTGCGGGGTCGATTGATTCTCTTGCGGGGTTGATTGAATCTCTTGCGGGGTTGATTGGTTCTCTTGCGGGGTTGATTAATTCTCTTACGGGGGCGATTGATTCTCTTTCGGGAAATTGTTAGTTTTTAAGAGTACCGAAACAAATGCAAACGAACCAGGCCTTCTTCGAACTGGCACTGTAAAACAAATTTTAAGATATGCAGGAGGTAGTTATGAACAAATCCAGGTTTTTATCCGTACTCACCATTGTTTGCTTGCTTGTAACCTTATTTCCAACCGCAGCAGTAGCCCAGACGGCTTACTCCTCTGTTACCGGAAGCGTTTCGCTGCCAGGAAGCGAAACAGCCCCTGCGGGCGGCGTGAAGGTTTCTATCCTTGTTGGCACAAACAACAATACACCAAACAATAAAAGCGACGATGTTGAAGTTACATATGATATCACAATTCCCCAGGGACAAAATTCCCACAGCTTCAGTATGATGATACCCAAAAGCAGCAGCTCCGCCGCAAAATATACGGTATTCTACACCGTTGGCAACAATTACGCTCCGTTTGGGTGGTACTCGGAAACAGGAACCGTCGCCATCAAGGACAAACGCACCCAAATTAATGTGAACGCAGGCAATGTCAGCAATGTAAATATCCAGCTCCTGCCGGGAAAAATCATTTCAGGGAAAATCATTCTGGGAAATACGAAAACAGCCCTGCCCAGGGAAATGAAATATACCTTAACCGCCATCCAAAAAGGTTCCAACAACAGCACGGCAGATGATGATATCATCATTACAAAGGAAATCACCGTTCCAGCCGGCCATTCAGAGGCTGCATATCAGCTGATTGTGCCGCTGAACTCCTCCGGTAGCGGCTATATAGTATACTATAACTATCAGAATGATGGGTACAAGGAAGCGGGATATTACCATACCAGCGGAACTACCCGTACTGAAAATACAGTAACACTCATCGATGTAAGCAATGTCGTGTCCGGCATTAATCTGACCACGGTTCCCTTTACCGTGATCTACGGCAGGCTTTATCTGCCCGATGGAAATGTCGCCCCCAATAATGGCATCGAAGCTATCATCACCGCTTTGAACAAGGGCGCATCCACCGCCAATACCGACGATTTCAGCTTCATGCAAAATGTTATCATCGCAAAAGACACCAATTATGTGGATTATAGAATAGCAGTTCCGGTTGTGGCGCTGGATTATACGGTTTCCTATACCGTATCCAAAAATTCGGGGTACATTTCCGAGGGCTTTTACAACACGGAGGATACTGTTTCCCAGGCAAGCAGAGCCACTTTACTGGATATCAGCGACAACCCGGTGGGCAATGTGAATCTGCGCATATTGAAAAAGGCCACACCTGCACCAACAGTTACGCCAAGCCCGTATCCCACACCCATTCCTGGCAGCGATGCCAAGTATGACGTGAATGATGACGGTTATGTGAACGTATTTGATCTGCTGGATTTGGCCAAGGTGATCGTGAGAAAATATGAAAAGGAAGGGTTCGACAAAGACCTGAAGCAATATGAAAAACGTGAAATGACCACAGAAGATATGAAGGTATTCTGGGATGTCTTCAAACCCTTTACAAACAACAAGTATAAAACGAAATGGTTTAATAATGTAAAGAACTGGTTTAACTTTAACAGCGATGACTGGAAGAATTTTGACTGGGGAAGCTTTAACTGGAATAACTTCAACTGGCAGAATTATAACTGGGAAGACTTCGACTGGAAAAATTTCAACTGGGAGGACTATGACTGGGAGGACTATGACTGGGAAGACTGGTTTGACTGCGATGACGATGACAAAAAAGACAGGAAGGAAAAGAATAATAACGGTAAAAAAATAGGATGGAATATAATCGGTAAAGCAAAAAAGAAAAAGTAGATTGGATACCACCGGTAAAGCAAAAAAGAAAAAGTAGATTGGATACCACCGGTAAAGCCAAAAAGAAAAAGTAGATTGGATTACCACCAGTAAACCTAAAAGAAAAACAGGTTGTTTACCACCGGTAAGCCAACAAGA
>LSQX01192834.1_pt1 | contig 24350 bp, 21 predicted proteins | sample 654561 | NCBI WGS metagenome assembly LSQX01 (sample SAMN04489861, study PRJNA283612) | anaerobic digester metagenome | isolation source: 4 biogas reactors fed with cattle manure at either 37C or 55C with and... | place: Denmark: Kongens Lyngby | collected 2014
TTATGCTGCAGAACCTGCAAGATTTCGACCCCGATACCGATGCTCTGCCCTACTCGGAGTTGGCAGAGGTAGATCGCTGGGCACTTGCCCGGCTGAACTGGCTCATCGAACGCATGACGCGCGCGTTTGACAACTGGGACCTGCATCTGTTTTACCATGAAGTGCATGCCTTCTGTGCCACCGACCTAAGTGCTTTCTACCTGAATGTATGCAAGGACAGGCTGTATACAAATCTGCCGGATGAAGCTGACCGGCGCTCGGCTCAGACTGTGCTGTGGGAAATCCTGAAAGCTCTCACACTGATGATGTCACCAGTACTGAGCTTTACCGCCGAAGAGCTGTGGCAACATATGCGTGAGCTGGACAAGTCGCTTCTCGACAGCGTGCAGCTAGGCGACTGGCCGCAGATATCAGAGCAGGAGTACGATCGCGAACTGTTGGCCAGATGGGAACGTTTCCTGGAGATCCGCCATGAAGCGATGATCGCTCTGGAAGCAGCCAAAAGCTGCCATGAGTGTGACAATCCACTGGAAGCCAGGCTGATCATATACGCAGAGCCGGAAATCCTGGAACTTCTCAATGGCTTTCAGCCGTTGGAGATGCTGATGATCGTGTCTGCAGTCGAGCTAAGGCCTTTGGAGCAGGCACCACCGGAGGCTAGCGGTCAGGAGATGTATATCAGAGCAGAGAAAAACGCAGGGCAAAAATGTGAGCGCTGCTGGATGCGTCTCGAGAGCGTCAACTTAGACCCTGCTTACAGCGGACTATGCGCCCGCTGTGCCGCAAAAGTTGCACAACTTGTACGGACCGATGGCAACGAGTAAGGGCACTATCTGTACCATACTGTCAAAATGGGATATGCATTGGGGAGAGCCTTGCACTAGCCGTCAAAGGCAGGCATCTCTAAGGAGGCCGTCCATATGGCGAGGAAACGCAAACTGGACACCGAGAAGTTCAAGCGGATTCTCGAAGAGGAAAAGGCGCGGTTAGAAAAGCACATCCGGCGCTTGGACGACCGCGCATCCGGACGCGATCCACTGAACCGCGACATGGCCGCCCGCGACTTCGATGAACTCGGTGGCGACGCTGCCCTGGACACCGCCGAACGTGAACAGGTGGCAGCCATCGGTGAGAATCTGCGCGATATCCTGGCTGCAGTCAACAATGCACTCGAGAAAATCGAAAAAGACACTTACGGGATCTGCGACCGGTGCCACAAAAACATCCCTAAGGCACGCCTGGAGTTTCTGCCGTATGCCACCATGTGCGCCAAGTGTCGAGAGGAGCTGTCGGCCTGATGGCCGATGCCGATGAGAGCCGTACCATCGGGGGCAGCCGTTCTGGAGCAGTGTTGCAGTTTTATGTGTTGGCACTTGCGGTCGCCGTTGTAGACCAGGCCACCAAACTGGTTGCCGTGCATACGCTCGCCGAGGGCACCGAGACTCGAATTCTCGGGCCGATCATGAGCTTCAGCATCCACTACAACACCGGCGCAGCATGGGGAGTACTGGCGGCACACACTCGATGGCTAACTGCGGTAGCAGCAGTACTCGCCCTCCTGCTGGCCCTCTATGGACTGCGATCTGCACAGCTGCCACGGCTGCTGAGCACTGGCCTGGCACTGCTGCTGGGCGGCGCGCTGGGCAATCTGATTGATCGAGTGCGCCTCGAGGCAGTGGTTGACTTCATTGACTTCCACGTGTGGCCAGTGTTCAACGTCAGTGACATCGCCATCGTGGTAGGAGCGATATTGGTGGCTTACCGTGTTGCCTGGCACGGAGGTGCCGTAGAGCATCACCGGACAGCGGAGAAAACCGAATGCGATCAGTGCTGATCGAACTGGGCCCATGGAGTTGGGCATGGCTTCCGGTGGTGTGGGCGGCAGTGGCGGGATTTGTGCTGGCATGGCAGAGATTTGAAAGCCACTCTCCGGAGGCGCGTAGGAGCGGCGCAGACTGGATCGGCACAGCAGTGGTGTCGCTCATGGTTGCACTGCTGCTGATGGTTCTGGTAAACCGCTTCGCTCCCCTGTCCATCAAATCGTATGGCGTCATGATGCTGCTGGCTTTCATAGCCGGCACGATATGGACCGCTCACTCGGCCCGCGAGGACGACCTGACGCTGTCGGCGATCACCGATATCGCGCTGCTGGCCCTCATCGGCGGGATCGTAGGGGCACGTATCGCCTACGTACTGCTCAATCTGAGCAGCTTTGCCTCTGCTCGGGAGGTCCTCGACTTATGGTCAGGCGGACTTTCGTTTTATGGCGGCCTGGGAGGAGCGTTGCTGGCGGCATATCTGTACTGCCGCCGCGGAGGTCATAGCTTCCTCAAAATGGTAGACCAATTCACTCCTGGCATCGCCCTGGGATACAGCTTCGCACGTATCGGCTGCTTTCTCAACGGCTGCTGCCACGGAGGCCCCACCGAATTACCGTGGGCCGTCACCTTCCCCCCCGGCGGTGCCTGCATAATACCAGGCGCGCCGGTGCATCCAACACAACTGTACGCGTCAGCTCTTAGCCTGGCAATTTTCGCCGTACTGGTCTACCTGCGCCCACGTCTCAGCCGAAGTGGGCATCTTTTCCTCAGCTATACGGCCATGTACGCGCTGATGCGTTTTGCCATGGAGTTCACCAGAGCCGGTGTGACTGCCCGCCCCCTGACCGACGGCTTTTTCATGACCGAAGCACAGCTTGCCAGCCTAATCTTGTTCGTCCTGGCAATCTCAACCCTGCTCATCACCCGGCCCCGCCCAGTATCTTCAAGCAGCAAGCCCTGAACAATCCCTGAAGCGTCGCCCAGGTCACTTGCAGTGTGATAACTTCATGATAGCAGACGGACCGCAGACCTCAGGAACGAATTCCCATGCCGATAGAAGAGAGTACCAGGTGCCTCCGGAGCTGGCCGGAAGCCGTCTGGACGCATGCCTGGCCAGCCTCGCGGAGGCTCTTTCGCGCAGTGCCGCCAAGCGCCTGATAGATCGAGGTCATGTGCGCGTTGCAGGCGAGGTGGTGAAACCATCCACCATGCTGCAGGCTGGCCAAATCATCGAGATCACAATCCCCCCACCCGAGACGATACAGGCTGTAGCTCAACAGCTCCCGCTTGACATCGTCCACGAAGACGAGCATATGTTGGTGGTCAACAAACCGCCGATGATGGCTGTACACCCCGGTCCGGGCCACAAGCGTGACACTCTGGTGAATGCCTTGCTCGGTTATTGCGATAGCTTGAGCACGACGGCGGGCCATATCCGTCCGGGATTGGTCCACCGGCTTGACCAGGGCACCTCCGGACTGGTGATGGTGGCGAAAAATGACCAGGTACATCGCAAGCTGTCGGCGGCTCTGGAGCATCGGCAGATTGACCGGGTCTATCAGGCACTGGTGTGGGACTGGCCTGAACCACCCCAGGGGACGCTCACCACTCGCTTCGGCAGACACCCCCAGCACCGCACTATGATGACGGTGCTGGACACGGGAGGGCGTGAGGCGATTACCGACTACCGGACTGCCGAACGGTATCGCTGGTCATGGGCTATGCCGGGCGCCAGAGCCAGGTCTCGTCACGCTGCATATCTACTCTGCGCTCTGCAAACGGGACGGACCCATCAGATTCGAGTGCATGCAGCCCATCTGTGCACTCCGATCATCGGTGATGCGAACTATGGAGATCTTCAGCGTGACGAGGCTGGACCGGATGAGCTGAACAGACTGGTCGCGGCACTGCCCGGACATGCCCTTCATGCCGCGCGTCTCGTCTTCACTCATCCGGTGACCCGACAGCAGATGCGCTTGCAGGCACCACCTCCGGCACAGTTTACCGCTCTACAAAAGTGGCTGCGACAGCACAAGCGCTAACCGGACCCTACGAAAGCGCCCTGTACCATAGGCCAGGGCAGTACGGGACTGACTACCTCAAGCGGCGGGCCTGGGTGATGACGCCATCGCCATAACGGAGGATCAACTCATCGCAGGCCGTGTCCAGCCTGCCTATCCATAGGGACACTGTGAGGTCAGGTGCGTCATGCCGCGCGTCTCGTCTTCACTCATCCGGTGACCCGACAGCAAATGCGCTTGCAGACGCCACCTCCGGCACAGTTTACTGCTCTACAAAAGTGGCTGCGACAGCACAAACGCTAACCAAGACCTACGAAAGCGCCCCGTACCATAGGCCAAGACAGTACGGGACTGACTACCTCAAGCGACGGGCCTGGGTGATGACGCCATCGCCATAACGGAGGATCAACTCATCGCAGGCCGTGTCCAGCCTGCCTATCCATAGGGACAACTGTGAGGTCAGGTGCGTCATGCCGCGCGTCTCGTCTTCACTCATCCGGTGACCCGACAGCAAATGCGCTTGCAGACGCCACCTCCAGCACAGTTTACTGCTCTACAAAAGTGGCTGCGACAGCACAAACGCTAACCAAGACCTACGAAAGCGCCCTGTACCATAGGCCAAGACAGTACGGGACTAACTACCTCAAGCGACGGGCCTGGGTGATGACGCCATCGCCATAACGGAGGATCAACTCATCGCAGGCCGTGTCCAGCTTGCCTGCCTGTGCTACGCTTTCATCCCCGAATAAGATCAACTGGTCAGCTGTCTGATCACTTAGGTTAGTCACCCCGATACCGATCAGACGCACAGATCTCCCACCCAACCCCAGCTTGTCCAGTAGCTCCACCGCGGAGTGGTATATCGGTTGCCATGTGTCTGCCGGCTGTAGCATGGTGACGCTGCGGCTGACGGTCTTGAAGTCCGGAAACCTGATCTTGAGCATGACTGTCCTGCCCAGCATCCCCTGTTTGCGGAGCCTGCGAGCCAGATTGTCTGCCATCTCTAGCAGTAGCGTGTGCAGGGCGCTCAGGTCTGCACTGTCTTCAGCCAACGTGGTCTCTTCGCTGACCTGCTTGCGCAGCGGCGGTTGACTGTAGAAACTGACCCCGTCGTTGCCTTCACCTCGGCTGGCACTGTAAAGATATGCCCCCGATTTGCCGAACTGCTGCTCAAGCAGTGATGAAGACAGGCTCCGTAACTGGCCTACTGTGCGGACGCCCAGCTCTCGCAGTTTGCCGGCTGCAACCTGTCCTATACCTGGCAGCCGTTTCACAGGCAATTCATCGAGTACATGTGGCAGTTGCTCGTCACGGATCCAGCGCAAGCCATCGGGTTTGTCCCAGTCTGACGCCAGTTTCGCCAGCAGCCGGTTGCGCCCCATACCTATAGAAACAGTGATGCCCAACTCACTGCTGATGCGCTGCTTGATCATCCGTGCAACCTCAAGCGGCGGACCAAAAAGTCGTTCGGTGCCCGTGACATCCAGGTATGCTTCGTCTATCGAAATCGGTTCGACGAGTGGCGTGTAATCAAGAAACACTCGCATGACATGGCGCGAGTAGCGCCTGTACAGCTTTCCGTTGGCAGGCAGATGCACTGCGTGCGGACACAGCCTGCGAGCTTGTGACATGGGCATGGCTGAATGCACGCCGAAGCGTCGCGCCTCATACGATGCAGCCATCACAACGCTGCGATCACCACTGCCGCCGACCAGGACAGGCTTGTTGCGGTACGCAGGGTTGACTGCCTGCTCCACCGAGGCGAAGAAGGCGTCTACATCCGCATGCATGATGACCCTGGCAGACACAACACACTACCTCCGGCAAGGCGAAAATTAGCACATCTGTTCTATCCTATGGTAACGCATCACCGCACAATCGTCCAGAAATGGCAAGCATCCTCGAACAGATTTCTGCTCCTGTATCGGATTTCTCTCCTGACTGATGTATAATGCTACGTGACTTAAATATGGGCCGGTACGCTAGTAGGTGGTGTTGCGCTCACCTGGGGAGCAGCTGTCCCGCAGGTGTGGCGCTCACATCACCATAGAGGAGCAGGCAACTAACGTGCGACACTCTGGACCCGACCTCGTAGTAAGACATGGTCATACGCCTTTTATACTGCTTGCGGGGATGATGATCACTGCACTGATCACCTCAATCGGCTGCCACCGAGAGCCGAACCTGGGGCAATTGAGCCCCGATTTGGCCGCGATTTTACAAGCCAGCGGCCCTGAGGAAGCGCTCGCGAAGGCCAAGGATGAAGTCGAAAAGAATCCGAGTGCGATAACCTATGAGCGGCTGGCTCAAGCCTACGCACTGACAAATCAGAGTGAGGAAGCGACGCAGGCTCTGCAGTCTGCACTGGACCTGGATCCTGACTACCCTCGTGCGGTGCTGGGCATGGCTGTCGTGAGATTGCGCCAGGGACGCTTCAGTGAGGCCCAAAGCATGGCCGAGCAGTTGCTGGACGAGATGCAACGGGGGCCCGCCGAGGCTCAGATAGTCGTCGTGAGAGCACTGCTTGGCCTCGACAAAACGCAAGAGGCTGTCGAGTTTGCAGATACGGCGCTGAAGCAACATCCGCGCAATGCAGCGCTACACTACGTCATCGGTGACGCCCGGATGGGCCTGAATCAAATCGCAGATGCCATAGAATCATACCGCAAAGCTGTGCAGTATGATGTTGACGAACCGAAATACCGGCAGGCTATGATCCTCGCGTTGTTGATGGGCCAAAAAACAGACGAGGCCGTCCAGGAGGCTCGCATTGCCCAGGAAAAGGTTCCTGACAGTGCCCCACTCCAGTTTCTCGTCGGCACCATATATTCGGCTGCAGGCGACACACAGGCTGCAGTGGCTGCTTATGAAGAGGCACTACTTCTGGAGCCCGACATGGGGCCGGCAGCAAACAATCTTGCTCAGACCCTGGCAGATCTGGGAGAGCAGCTAAACCGTGCTGAAGAGTTGGCTACCAAGGCATTGCGACAGGATCCGCACAACCATGCGTACGCCGACACTCTAGGCTGGGTCTGGGTCCGCCTGGGGCGGTACGGTAAGGCAGTCGAGTTGCTTCAGAAGGTGCAAGACCAGTGGCCTGAAAGTCCCTCAGTCAAATATCATCTAGGCTATGCCCTGGCCAAATCGGGAGAATTGCAGCAGGGAAAAAAACTGCTCAGCGAGGCTGTGGAAGCAAAAGACCGTCCTGATGTTGCTCAGTCGGCACAAGAGGCACTTGAGGAATTCAACTGACTGTAAAACCATGCAATCCCCTATGTGAATATCACGTTATTTTGGCAGTCAACAGTTATGAGCCTTGCATAATTGCTCTCATAGCTATATCATATCAGTCAGACGGTCCGCTCAGCCTTCCGGCGACGTGTTCACGGAAGCATGAATGATTTGGCACCAGCACGGGGTATACTGTGGTATGACGCCCCCCTAAGAAGTAACATCCCTCGCCCGGCTGAGAATACGTAGAGGCATGACCAGCCTGACAATTCAGTGTTTGACACTCCCCGCAACGGCAACTGCAAAGCAGCAGTCACCGGCGCGGGTTTTATCATATCAAAGCCATAAGAAACCCGCAGAAAGGAAGTAGTAGTATGCGTCTGGCAAAAAGCTTTGCGAGACTCGGCAGTGAGACAGCTTTCGAGGTACTGGCGCGAGCCAAACAGCTCGAAGCCGAGGGCAGGGAAATCGTACACCTGGAGATCGGTGAGCCGGATTTTGACACCCCACAACACGTAATTGACGCCGCCTGTGAGGCACTCAACTCCGGCTGGACCCACTACGGTCCGTCTGCGGGAGACCCGGAGCTGCGTGCCGTCGTGGCCGAACATATCAACAAGAGCCGGGGGACCAACTACAGTGCAGAAAACGTAGTGATAGTGCCCGGTGCTAAGCCGATCATCTACTGGGGCATCACCGCACTGGTAGATCCCGGCGATGAAGTGATCTACCCCAATCCCGGCTTCCCAATCTATGAATCGATGATCAATTTCGTCGGAGGCAAACCCGTACCGATACCTCTGCTCGAAAAGTTGGACTTCCGTCTGGACGTCGAACAGCTCATAGATCTGGTCAACGACAAGACCCGCATGATCATACTCAACTCGCCACAGAACCCGACTGGTGGTGTGCTGACCAGGGATGACCTGGAGGCAATCGCAAAGGTTGCCATCGAAAACGATATCATGGTCATGTCCGACGAGCCCTATGAGCAGATACTGTATGAGGGCGAACATCACAGCATAGCCGCGGTGGACGGCATGGCCGACCGCACCATCATCCTGGACTGCTTCTCCAAGTCGTTTGCGATGACCGGCTGGCGTCTGGGCTATGGAGTGTGCCATCCCGAATTGGCCGCAGCTATCGCTAAATTCGAGACCAACTGCAACTCCTGCACCACCTCGTTCGTCCAGCGAGCCGGAATTACTGCCCTGCAAGGCCCGATGGACGAGACCCGCAAGATGGTGGAGACCTTCAGAGAGCGACGCGATGTAATCGTGGACGGTCTGAATGCGATCCCCGGCATCACCTGTCTGCGCCCGAAGGGTGCCTTTTACGCCTTCCCGAACATAACCGGCACCGGCTACGATTGCCGTGAACTGGCCAAGAAATGCCTGGAAGAGGCAGGAGTGGCGTGCCTTGCCGGCACCGCATTCGGCCAGTATGGAGAGGGATACCTGCGCTTCTCCTACGCCAACTCGGTAGAGAACATCCAGAAGGCTCTGGAGCGCATTTCCGACATGCTGAGCTAACTCCTGTCAGCCAAGATGATACTGCTGACACAGCCAAAATATATCCGCCGGGCCATGGAACTCACCACGGTCCGGCGGTTTACTATCTGCCAAACAGTTCGCGTTCACCTCACTACAGTCCACCACACGCTTCCCACAGCAGCCTGCATCCACTGGCAACTCCCTCATAAGTGCCCCGCTATGCACCGTCATCAGCAATCTCTGCCCCGGGGTGCCAGCCACCGATGTCGGATCATGAGTGGTGACATCAAATCCTCGGAAATGTCCGATTGAGAACCGATCAACAGTTGTGATATACTATCACCATGTCGCTACCGTTGGTGGTCGCAGCATGTGGCTGCCCAAACCAGGAGGTGACATCATGAGTTGGCCAGGAGTACCTGAGCTACTTCTGATCGCAATCGTCATCCTGTTGCTGTTTGGTGGCAGCAAGCTCAAGGATGTGATGAAGTCGTTTGGCGAAGGCCTGCGAGAGTTCCGCAAGGCCACGGAAGAGCCTACCCAGCAGCTCCACAAAGAGCTGCAGACACCACCCACCACTTCGGCTGATAGTGAAGCCAGCGACGGCGCTCAGGAGAGTGAGGACCACCAGTCTGAGCCGCCCGTGAGCTGAGGTCGGTGCCCATCACCATGGTATAGAGGAGGCCGCTGGATGCCCAGGATAAATCTGTGTCTGACGATTGTACTTACAGTCATCGCTATCACGTTCACGCTGGCAGCCGCAACCGCGCAGGTTAGTCTCCGCAGCCTGCTACCGGCTGACAACTCGATATCCGGCTGGAAGATGATAGGTGGTTCGGAACAAGCGGCGGTCAACCAGGACGGGCTCTATGACCTGTTCAACGGCGCAGCACCCGACTACATCAGTCATGGCGTGAGCAGTGCTGTCCAGCGTTCGTTCCGCCGCGGCGATATCATAGTAGTAGTGGACATACATCGTCACGGCTCCTGGCAACAGGCCAAGACGTTTTTCACCAGGCTGGCTAAGAACCTCGAGGGCAACGCCGGGCGCATGACTACTACCAATATCAAGGCCCACTACACCCATGGCAGCGCGGCTGGCGCCACGGTGGCCTACATGTGGAACAACCGCTATAGCTGCAGCATAACTGTCTCGCAGGCCTCAGCGGGTGCGCGCGAAACGGCCCAGACATTCGCTCGGTTCATCTCCAAAAAAATCTCTGCCGCCCATCCCTGACCGCAAAGGGATCGGCATCCGACATGGCAGCGGAAGTCAGCCCTGACTGCCGCCGTATTTTCGTATCTGCAGGGTGTTGCTGCGCATAGCAAATGCACCCGACGCCACGGCAACACCGACACTAACACCCATCTCGGGGGATCAAGAATGCTCGTCCTCTACAACACGTTGACCTGCTCGAAGGAGCAGTTCGAAGCCGACCCGACCCAGCCTGTCACGATCTACTCCTGCGGTCCGACAGTCTACGATTTTGCCCACATCGGCAACTTGCGCACCTTCCTATTCAACGACATACTGGCCAGATACCTGCGATACAAGGGCTACAAGACCCATCAGGTGATGAACATCACTGACGTGGACGACAAGACTATCGCAGGCGCTCAGGCTGAGGGCATCAGTTTGCAGGAATTCACACGCCGGTATGAGCGGTACTTTTTCGAAGACCTCGAAGCGTTGCGGATCGAGCCTGCCTGGAAGTATCCGCGGGCAACCGACCATATCGCGCAGATGATAGAGCTGGTGCAGAGGTTGCTGGACAAAAAGCATGCCTATGAACGCGGAGGCAGCGTGTATTTCGATATCTCTAGCTGGCCCGCATACGGCCGACTGTCGGGCACTCAGGTGGACTGCTGCGCTGTCGGCGGCGACTTCAGCCGCATAGATGCCGATGAGTATGACCGCGAGCAGGTGCAGGATTTCGTGCTCTGGAAGGCCTCGAAGCCCGATGAACCGTCATGGGACAGCCCGTGGGGCAAGGGGCGGCCTGGGTGGCATATCGAGTGCTCGGCACTCTCCATGACCTACCTCGGTGAGACGCTCGATATCCACACCGGTGCAGTAGATCTTGTCTTCCCGCATCATGAAAACGAGGTGGCCCAGAGTGAGGCAGCTACCGGCAAGCCGTTCTGCCGCTTCTGGCTGCACCCCGCGCACCTGGTGGTCGAGGGGCAGAAGATGTCGAAAAGTCTGGGGAACTTCTACACCCTGCGCGATCTTCTGCAGCGCGGTCATGGCCCCCTGGCAGTACGTCACCAACTGCTCGCAGCGCACTACCGCCATCAACTGGACTTCACCGAAAAAAGCCTGCAAGATAGCAGTCAGGCGTTGCAACGGCTGTGGGATTTCGCAGACCGCCTCAACTCGATGGCGATCAGCGATGCTCACAACCAGGAAGTCTCGGAAGCTGTCACGAATGCCGTCACAGACTTCGAGGCAGCCATGGACAACGATCTGAACGTACCTGGTGCCACTGGTGCCGTTTTCAGCCTCATGGGACAGGTCAACCCATCTCTGGTGGATGGTAATCTGAGCGCCCAAAACCGGACTGAAGTCAACGCATTCCTGCGCAAGGCCGATTCGGTACTCGGCTACATCTCCCACACGAAAAAACCACTCGATGAGGATATCGTGGTGCTCATACAAGAGCGGGAACAGGCACGAGCTGACCGCGACTTCCAGCGTGCAGATCAGATACGCGACCAGCTCTCCGATATGGGCATCATCCTAGAAGACACGCCCCAGGGCACACACTGGCGCCACGCTGATACGGTGAGCTAAGACGTCTCAGCCAGAGTACACTGCGGTGCTTTACATGCCCTGTCAGGCACCCGGTTGCTCAGTTGCCCTGGTCTGCGCGGCGACAGTTCGGTATCTCTCATCCGTGCGGTGTGCCAACCCGCATATATGGTGCCAGTCGCATAACACCGAGATGACGGTGCCTCGTCTCCTCGATCTACATGCGGACGCTTACCGTCCGTAGCCCAGCCCCACATCTGTGATCGTCTCTGTAGACACTTGCCCGTCACGAACGGCAAAGAGCGGCTCATGCAGCGTTTTGATTTCGGGGTGAGCATGGGGCAAATACTGCCGCGAGTTGTACTCGAAACCCATCAGAGTATCTATGCGGGCGGCAAAACCGGCTTCGTGCACCAGTGACAGCCCCGGATTGGTCAGGTCCTGGAAGGTCAGCACCAGCTTCTGCTCCATAGCCTTCGCCAGATAAAGCAGTGACGCCGAGTGGCTCTTGCAGGTCTTGAGCCCCACTCCCGACCAGCCTAACTCGATGGCAAGGTCCATCATCTCGACGCTGGTGACACCCTCGTCTACTACCACCGGCTTTATCGCGGCCACTTCAGACATGTCGAAGCGGCTGGTCGTCAGGTCGCGTTCGGTGGGCTGCTCCAGATACAGCAAGGCATCGAAAGCCTTCGGGGACAGCTCCCGAAGCCCGTGGAGGTAATCCAGTACGCTTTGAGGGTCAGGATTCATCTCGTTTGAGTCGGTGGACAGATAGAACCTGTCTGTGATGCCCAACCGGTCGTAGGTTTCCTGGACGACACGGGCGATGTCAGCCGTGCGCTGGATATCCCACTCGGTGTCGTTCCCACGCAGTTTGACTTTGAAGCAGCGGAGGCCATCACGCTCAATCCACTGATCAAGGCTGACCGGCAGCCCGTCCTGTGGGTCTTCATCGGTGACTTCTGATGCAGTAAGTTTGTCGAGACCACCAACCAAATGGAAGATCGGCACGTGAGACTTATAGGCGCTGTGCAGATAGTCACCCGGGTACTTGCCGGCGAAATCGGCTCCGCACCAGCGGCTCAGGTCGTGGGCCATGAAGTCCGTACTGTAGCCGTCGTAACTGCAGATGCCGTTCGTCTTGCCAAAGCCGTCTGTCAATGCGGCGTCTACAGGCGAGGCGCAGACCAAAGCACCCAGAAGCGGCATAGGGTCAGGCGAGCTCAAGTCACTGTCAACCTGCGCTGACAGCTTCGGTAACTCGGCCTTGGCTTCAAGAAACAGATCCATAGGATGGCCGAACTGAGCGTTTTCAAGCATGAACTGACAGAACCGCTCCGCCATCGTGCGCATCGCAGTGTCGAGCTGTTCAGGCGACATGATGGCGCTGGGATATCCCCATAGAGAGCTCAGCAGGATGTTGCCCAGGCCTACAGCCACTTGACCGCAACGGTTCTCCACTGTCGCTTCGACAACTAGTGACGTGATTTTGTCCGATACCCCGGTCCCAAATTTCAACGGCGTACGCATCGGAAGCCTCTGAAAGCTAAGTTCCATGTCAACCAGTCGTATGTCACTGTTCATGACTCATATCCTCTCTGAAACGGCGTCACGCATGCCGTTTATATCTTCCGAAATCCAGGTTTATGCCATCTTATCATTGGATGGCTACTCACCGAACCATATAGGATTGCTCCAGGCTTTGTTCCCTGTTTCGTCCAGGCATTCGATCCGGAACGGAACGGTGTTTTCCGACAGCTCAAATTCGACGCTGGTGTAGGGCGGCCGCTGCCCTATGTGGTATGCAGTGTTGCCACGTCCCGGCATCGGGCAGATGACGCGCAACTCCCAGCATGGTGAGCACTCTACCAGCAAGCGATTGCCATCCAGCTCCAGATTGTGGATCTGCGGGCCGTTGGATGCGTAGAAATGTCCGGCTTTGATTGCCGCGATGATCGCATCATACGTACACTCAGGAGCCTTGACCATAATGTAGCCGACCCACGAATCGAGGATGCGAAAGTGGGCGTCATCCACTGCAAAACCGAACAGTTTCTTGCCGCGTGCCAGCAGGTCGTCCCACTGTGTCGCCGATTCACCACGGCCGACTTCGAAGTGGCAGCCTGTATTGTAGACTTCTACCCCAATGTAACCGTCCAGACCAATCATATCGGCAAAGGTGAGTGAAGACCAGCTGGGGTGGGCTATGAAGACACACTCAGCGTTTTCGTTGCCATAGTCAATTAACTTCTGGCAATCCCATTCGGTGTCGTACTCCATGGGGCCTTTTGCACCGATCGCCACTACATGATAGCTGGCCCCAAGTTCGGACTGATCTGCGCTCATCTCGATGCCGGGTATCAGCAGCATCCCTTTGTTATCAAGCTTGCTTATATCTGTGACTTTACGATGATCAGTTATGGAAAGAAAATCGTATCCGTGTGCGGCGTATCCGGTCACCGCTTCCTGGGGGCTGACCCTCCCATCGGACTCAGTAGTATGTGTGTGCAGATTGCCCTTGAACCAGTCTCCCTCTGCTGCAAAAGGATTGGTCATCTCCAACCTCCGTTTATATGTCATCGAGTGTCTAACTGTCACCTACTGGATTCGTGCTCCAACCATTTGCCAAACCAGTCAAAAGTCAGACGTCCTGAAAACTCATGACCACCGTCGAATTCGTCAATCGCAATTCGATCGCCATGTCCGAGCGACACATAAGCGGCCCTGACTTTCTCGTTGGCCATACGCGCCTGTTCAATGGGGAAGCCACTGTCACGCATCCCCGACTCCAGTAGCAGCGGTCTCGGCGCTATGCTGATGGCCACATCCCACATCTCGGCGAAGGTCAGTAAGTCGGAGGGCGTTTGATTGCCGCAGAAGTTGTCCATCTCCAGGGCGTACTTGCGGAAACTGTTCATGTAACATGACACACATGCTACCTTGATCCGAGGCTCCAAAGCAGTAGTGAAAAGCGCCATAGTCCCACCGTAAGACAGCCCGACCGCACCTATCCGCTCTGCATCCACATCAGGCCGGTTTTGCAGGTAGTCCACACATCGGCACACATCGTAGATGTTTGACATGAGCGGATTGCGTCCCAACAGCGCCTGCTTTATCATCAGCAGGTTGCAGTAGTCGCGGTTGCCCAGCCTGTCTCGGTTTCCTGAACGCTCGCCAAAACCGCGGTGGTCTGGCACCAGAACTACATAGCCGCGTCGCGCGAATTGGCGCCCGTAATCGTAGTTGGCGGTACGTATGCGCTGGGCTAGCTCTGGATCATCCAGACCTACGCCTGCCACCTGGTCCCGCCCCAGTCCATGACCGTGCAGGGCCAGAATCGCAGGCCGCCGTTCTTCCTCAGATATGTCATCCGGAACCAACAGCCAGCATGGCACGTTCATCAGCGGCTCAGTCTGCAGCAGCAGGCGGTGACGGCTGTAGCCATCCTCCCCTACAGTCTCGGTTATCAGCGGCTCCAGTGGCATATCGAACTGCGGCATGCCACCCATAGAGTCACTCAGCGTTTCGAGAAACTGCAGCCGCCACTGCTCGAAATCTCCCGCACTGTGTGCATCGAAGCTAAGGCGGCGGAGGGTGCTGTCATATAAATGCAGCATCCACACGTCAGGATTGAGGTTGCGTCGGTTATCCATCCACCGATCTCCCTATCCGCGCGTCAGCCCACGGCAGTACTATCGTGGCCGCTGCAGTGTGCACAATATAGTTGCCACAATTTCTGGAAGTGTGATCGTCATGACATGCCAGCGATTTTCAGCACCTGTGCGAGGGCTTCTTCACTGCTATTTGATGGCTTGAACTCCAGACCGACGAAACCCTGATAGCCACTGTCCGCGATGCGGGCAAAGACGTTGGCATAGTTGATCTCACCCGTGCCTGGTTCCATGCGTCCAGGTACGTCAGCGACATGCAAGTGGCCGATCTTGTCCATGTTTGCGCATATGGTGGCCAGCACGTTGCCTTCAGTAATCTGCTGGTGGTAGATGTCATAGAGAAGCTTTATCTGCGGACTATCCACCTCCTCTATCACCTGGAAGCCCTGTTCGGATGTCACCAGATAGTAGCCGGCATGGTCTACCAGCACGTTCAGCGGCTCCAGGCAGAGGGTGATTTTTTTCTCCTCAGCGTACGGTGCGATAGCCTTGAGCCCTTCGACTATGGCTTCATGTTGCTGTTCTCGGGGGATATCTGCCAACTCGTTGCCGGTGGTCACGATCAGTCCTGCAGAGCCCACTGCGGCAGCCTGCTCGATGGACTCGGCAGCGCCTTTTACCCAGTCTTTGTGGGCATCAGGATCGCACAGGTCCTTGCCGCAGTCAGCCAAAAATGCTGCTAGAGCCACATCTTCTTCGGCCAGCCTGTCGGCCACGGCACCCATGTCCTTGCTGCGCCAGCTCCAGAATTCAACCGCAGGATAGCCGGCCTGTGCCACTGCGCTGATACGGTCCAGAAACGGCAAATCACGGAAAATCATCTCAATGCAAACGGAGAACTTGAGAGCCATGAGGTCACCTCTTCAGCGTGAATTGGACGCATAAGGCCAATTCCACGTCGAGGCGTGCTTTCCTCCCACCATGAGAAGATAGTGGGAGAAGCTAGCAGGACGAAGAGAGGCGAATCAGGAGCGTGTTAGGGCGGCGAAACTAACTCGTCGACCGTCCAGCGAGAGAGCGTGGAGGTTGTTCAGTATTGCCTGCAGGCCCAGCATGGTACACGACATCGGATCTGTCGCCACAGCCATCGGTACGCCGGTACGGTTGCCCAGAAGACTGGACAGCCCCCGTAGCTGCGAGGTTCCCCCGGTCATAACCGCACCGGTTGTGCCCAGGTGGCTTCGTACCTTCGCAGGCAACTGCTCTATCAGCCAACTGAGCTCTTCAGCGATCGGCATACACGCATCATGAATAATGTCAGGCACTTCGTCAAGCTGCACGCCAAATGCCTTGATGTCATCAGCCTTGTCCGAAAAGCTGCCCATGTTTGCCGCGCCCGCCGGAGGGCTGCTGGCCAGCGATGGGTCCACACTGCCCACGTGTAGCTTGATCTCTTCAGCCGCATGATGAGACAGCCTGATTCCCTGCTGACGTTTGATGCCACGGACCAGGGCTTCGTCCAGGCTGGCACCTCCAAGAGGCACCGAGATGCCGTCCGAAATCATGCCCATAGATAGGGCGGCCGCATCAGTAGTGCCCGCACCGATGTCTATGACCATGGCAGTGGTGGCAGCATCCACGGCTAATCCGGCCCCCGTTGCAGTAGCAAGCGACTTTTGCAGCGCTATCACCCGCCCAGCGCCTGCAGCGCGCAAAGCCTGCACCAGCGCGCGCCGACTCACCTGCGTGGCCGCAGTAGGGTAGGCGGTAAGCACCGTAGGACTAAACAGCGGGCGTCGGCCCAGAGCCTTCTGCAGGTAGTGGCGCAACATGACAGCAGCGGCGTTCATGTCAGCAACCACTCCGGCCTGCAATGGCTGGACGACATACACCTCGGTGACGCCCTGTTCAAGCATCTGCTTGGCCTCGGTGCCAAACGCTACCGGAGTGTCGTTCGAGACCCTGTAGGCGACCAGCGCAGGCTCGCGCACGACCACGCCGCCGTCTTTGACCGCAACGTGTACGTTCGCTGTCCCTACGTCAATTGCTACCTCTGATACCCATGGAAGCAAGCTCATCATCCTTCCCAACCGAAGAGTGACGAGGCCGGTCAGGGCCGTGCAGAAAAACACGTGTATGCTGATGCAACTCCAAATGACTATCGGATTCTAACACAGTCCTGGCAGTGAAGTAAACGCCGCTGCCCATACCTGGACGCTGGTAGCTTTCGATGGGGCTATCATGTGTGCTATAATACTGGGGTCAGTGCTGTGGTGCAAAAGTAGCATGGAAGGAGCCCCGAGTAGTGTTCAGTTGGCGTGCGCTTCGATTTGACTGGCACCTGTTGGTGGCTGTGCTGCTTCTGACCGCCATCGGTTTGCTGATGATCTACAGCGCGACAAAAACACAACTGACTATGGCCGGCCAGGAGCCCACACGGAAACTGGTGCTGCAGGCCACATGGGTAGCCTTGAGCCTGATCATCGCTTTGCTGGTGGCGACCTTCGACTTCTCCAGGCTGCAATCTCTGACCTGGCCGATCTATATTTCCACTTTGTTCCTGCTGGGATTGGTGCTGGTAACCGGTGGGTTGGTGCGTGAGACGCAACGGTGGATAAGTCTGGGCCCCATCACTATCCAGCCAGCCGAGCTTGCGAAGGTTGGCGTGATCCTGGCTATGGCTTCCTTTTTCGCTGCTCACCAGGGAGAGCGAGCCGAATTCGACCAGCCGGCTCGGGCACTGGGCTATGCGCTGGTGCCTGCAGCTCTGATTCTGGCCCAACCCGACCTGGGTACGCCTATCCTGCTGCTGTTCGTGTGGGGAATCGTATCCTACGTTTACGGAGCCAGACTTCAGCACCTGGCAGCCTTTATCTTTGCCTTTGTCATGGTCTTCACTGCTGCATGGGGTTTTGGCCTAATCAAACCGCACCAGAAGCAACGTCTGACGACTTACATTGACCGTTCAGCAGACAGCAGCAAAGAGGGCTATCATCTGCGCCAATCACTAATCGCGATCGGTTCCGGCCATGTGACCGGGCAGGGACTGTTTCGTGGCCCCCAGACCCAGCTTTCGTTTGTACCTGACCAGGAAACCGACTTCATTTTCACTGCTGTCGGAGAGGAACTGGGATTTGTCGGCTCGGTGACTGTCATCCTGCTTTTCGGCGTAGTGTTATGGCGAGGGTTGACAATCTGCGCCCAGGCCCGAACACCATTCGGGCAGCTGGTTGCCGCTGGCATCGTGGCAATGATCTTCCTACATGTGATGGCCAACATCGGCATGACGTTGGGGATGACACCAGTCAAGGGGCTGCCATTGCCGTTCGTGAGTTATGGTGGCAGCTCACTGCTGACGAATTACGTCGCTCTGGGATTGCTGCAGTCGATCTGGGCAGACCGGCAGACGATTCGATTCGACTGATAGGCATACAATCCCACACTCCCCACAGACTACCCAATCGATAACGGAGAGCACGGCTTAGAGAGTATGATAGATTAACATGACCGACCTACTTCAGACCAAATGGCATCGTCTAGGCTGGCAGGGTATCGAGTTGACTGTGCCCGAAGAGTGGAACCTCGGGGGCATCGGAGGAGGACAGGAGGAGGGGTATCTGCGCATTCAGGATGCGGAAATGGCTCGTGTGGAGCTGAAATGGGCAACTTCCACTGGCTTTGTCAACATAGATGCAGCCGTGGATGGATACCTGAAAAAGATTCGACAGGACCGTAAGCAAAGCAAAGACATGGAGATCGATACCGACGCGTCCGTGGTATCCAAGCGCAAGATGCGCAAAAAGGTATTGCGTGGTTTCTCGTGGCGTTCTGATATGCACGGACTGGGCGCGGCATGGTATTGTGCAGACTGCAAACGGACCTTCATCGCCCAGGTGCTGACCAAACCAGAAGAGGATGGACCTGCGCTGGCCGAGCGTGTGCTTGCCGGCATCAAGGATCACCCTACAGGGGGCTGGCTGCGCTGGGCCACATACAATTTTGACGCGCAAGTGCCAGAGGATTTCTCACTGACCGCCCGCAAGCTCATGGCCGGTCATATCCAGTTGACCTTCAAGCGTGATGTAGCGGCGAGAACCGCGCGCTCCATCATGCTGCAGAACCTGGTAGTCCCTGAAGAGTTGACGCTGGCGCGCTGGGGCATGGCCGGCACCATGCTCAAAAATAAGACGTTGCAGCAGTGGGCGGCCGATGAGATGGGTACCCGCCTCAAACGGATCAAGCCGGAACTCGAGCCCACTGAAACGAACGGTCACGAAGCAGTGCACGTCTCTGCCACCAATCTGTCGCTTCAGGGGCCGCTGTTTCGTACCATCGCACGCTTCGCAGAGGTTCCCTATGCAGACCGCATTCGCGGGTTGATATGGCACTGCCCGAAAAGCAACTCAGTTCACCTGGTGCAGATGCTGATAGACTACACCAACGAGCAACTGTTATCCGAAATAGCCTCGCGATTTCACTGCCATAGCAGTGAGGATGCTGCAGACTGAGTTCGCGGTGTACGGACCTCAGCCAGGCCGTTGCAAGTGCGCGATGGCGACCGCAGCATAACCGCAAGGAGCGCAAACGATGACGCGAAGACTTGTGACATGCGTGATCGTAGGCCTGCTGGCCGTAGTGGCCGGCGCATGGGCCGTGGCCGATGACGAACAGCAGGCAGCAACACGGCAGGTTTGGGAACTCATCCGCCAATCACGCAGCCTTGTCCTGGAAGGCAACCTCGAGGAGGCTGAGGCGGCGCTTCTGCAGGCATGCACACTGTCACCTGATTACGCCGAAGTGTACGCACATCTGGGCTACGTGTACGAACTCCGTGAGAAGCCTGCCCAGGCCCTACACGCCTATGCAGAGTTGCTGCGCCGTCGGCCCAAGCACGAGTATGCCGCTTCACGGCTCGAACACATCTTCTACGAAGGGACATTTCCCCGAGCGGTTTTCCTTGAAGACCTGAAGTTCAGTCCGGTACATTTTGTGGTAGATCACTGCAGGCTGACCATCAACGACCAGCCCGCCCACGACAGGCAGGATGTCACCATCGCATACACTGACGACTTGCTGTTTCATGAAGAGATGGAACGCGAGGGCCCGCCAGTGGAAATCCGTGTTCCCGCCTCCCCCAGTGGTGCCACGGCTCTGGTCAATCGCTCTAACTACGGTTTCGTGGGCGACAGTCTCAAAGCGCCTCTGGAGATGAAGTTCGTCCTGAGCTATCCTTCGCGTCTGATCAGCCTCCATCAGACCGACTATCGAAAAGTGGCGCCAAATATCATCCATCTGATGCTTCGGGCACAGGTGTACTTCGCACACTATCTGGGAAAGCTGCCGCCGATTGAGCCACCGGTCAAGACCAGTCTGCTAGAAGACGGCCCTCCGGGCGCAGAAAGCTACGGCAGTGAGCTGTTCTTCTACTCGGCCCACATCCCCCGTACCCCCGTCGAATGGGCACGGCAGGTGGGTCACGAATACGGTCACCTTGTCCTGCCACCGGTTGGCCGGTACATGGAGCCTGAATCGTGGGCCAATGGCATGCTCGGCGAACGGCTATTCATCCAGTGGCTGGCAGAGGAAGCGCAGGCCGTCTCCGGTGAGCCCTGGCCAGAGCCGTCCGCGGTTGCCCTGCTAAACGGACTGTTAGGCGAGGACGCCGAATTCGACGCCGTGAGCTATCTCGAAGCATCCTGCTATGCAGATATGCAACTGTGGCACCAACTGGGCCCCGATGCGTCCCACATCGCGGGGACCGGAGAAGAATCGATGCGCTACTGGCTCGGCCTCATGCTGTGGATCCAGGCATCTCTGGGCAAAGAGACTCTGCGTGAAGTGATCGACTCCGCTCCGGGGACCTCCCCTTCTGACTTCCTGTATGCCCTCAAGGTAGTGTTGCAACAGCAGGCCGCAGCCGGAGCCATCCATCTCGCTGTCGGTGGGCTTGATGTCGAGAAGTCTCGCCTCAGCACAGCACCGGCACAAGGCGCCCTGGGCTGGCGAGAGGTGACGTTGTCCCCGGGCGACAGTGTGAGGCTGGCTGCGTATATACCGGGGGGGATATGGCAAGCCCAAATGGCACCGCATGCCTCAGGCCTGGAGGTCACCTTCGACGGGCGTGGGCCGCTGCCGGTGGACTCCACCACAGGTTTGAGCCTGGGAGCGGTGAACGAGGGCTGGCACACCATCGAAGTATCAAATCGCGATGGCATAGTGCAACTTCACACCATCGAACTTGAGCTAACTGACACTCTATAGCGCGTAACTACGAACCACGTCTCACGATACACATGATGTCAGAGATGCCAGAGCAGTCTATATCCTACCAGACAGGCGCTCAGGTGCATATACGTCGAACCCGGTAGCCTCATCCAGCAAGCCCGATGTGCCTGAAAATTCAGTCCTGCTTCGGCGCGCCTGCCGCAGATTGTCGCGTGAGGCCGCTAACCTATGCCGAAGCGGTCGCGCAACTCTCCCCAGGTAGCCTCGGGCAATGGCTGACAGGCCGCTGCCACATCGGCTTCTACTTCAGACGGAGTCGCAGCCCCCACAAGCGTGGAACCAATGCGCGTCTCTCGCATACAGAACTGTAAGTTCACGGCGAGCAGGCTGACGTTTGACTGCCGCGCCCACTGCCAGAGCTCCACGGCTCGCGTCACACGCTGATCTGTTGCAAACCCTCCAAGCCTTCGGGCGACCACCCGTGGGTCCTCGCCTCCGAGCAGGCCAAGCATGACCGCGGCGCCGTTGAGGACTCCTACATCGTGCTCGGCGGCTGGCTCCAGCACTCCGGCTGCTGCACTCTGGTCCAGCAAGTTGTAGTCGCAAAACGTCAGGCATACGTCGAGTTGGCCCGTCTCCATCAGGCGCTGGTGGAACACATGCGGCCGCAGACCCGCTCCGATAGCACGGATTACACCCTGCTGTCGAAGCTCTACCAGTGCCTCGAGCGCCCCTCCGGTCTCCAGCACCGGCGTGAGGTCGCTGGGGTCATGTACCAGTACCATGTCAAGATAGTCTGTATCAAGCAAGCGCAAGCTGTCCTCTACGCCCCGGTAAGTCTCGTCAGCCGAATAGTAGGACTGGCCATCAGGAAGCCGGCCGGTCTTAGTGGACAGGTACAGCTCATCACGGCGCCCGCCGCGCTCGTACCACTGGCTCAGCGCCAGACCGATGCGGCGCTGGCTGTCGCCATAGTACGGCGCAGTGTCTATGAGATTGATGCCGAGTTCAAGAGCTCGATGCACCGTCGCAACCGCCAATTCGTCATCGAAACCACTCTCAGTCCTGCCCAGGTGTGCTCCCCCGAGACCAAGTGCGGTCACATCATAGCCGGTGCGCCCCAGTCGTCGCCTGGGTAGGGTCGAAGGATTCATCACAGAACCTCTTGTGGGCAAAGTGAACGCAAGACGGAAAAACAGTCTGTCCGACAAAACCACCTATAGCTACAGGGCAGTCAGCGGGCGGGAATAGGGCGGCTGCGTTAGGTCTATCGGTATGCCGTCGTTGTGCGCTGACTCGACTGCTGCCAATGCGGCCGCCAACGATTTGACCGCGTCACTGTATGGTGACCGGATACGACTAGGATCTTCGTACAAAATAGCATCGAAAAACGTCGCGAACTCGGCGCGGTAATCGCTACGTCCCGGCTCATCAACCGCCACTTCTTCTCCGTTGACGGTGAGCCGAGAGTCGGCCAGATCGTAGAGGTCTCCTCCGGCGGCCACCAGAAATCCCTGTCGGCTGAAACCGTCGAGGGCGCTACAGGTGGTGATATTCGCCACTCCCCCGCCTGCGAGGGTGTAACTAGCGCATACACTCAAGGGGATATCCAACTTTTCCGTGCTGTCAGGACGGACTACAGCGTGGGCTGTCACACTGAGATACTTTGCTCCGAGATAACGCAGGAGGTCAACTGAGTGAATAGTGTTTTCCACGAAGGGGCCACCCGACAACTCCTCAATCATCCACCACCAGGCTAAGGCCTTGCTGCCGTGCAATCGGTGGATCAGGGCCTGAACAACGCAGTCATCGTCCAGCATGGCCCGAGCAGCCTGGCCACTGATAGAATACCGACGATTGAAGCCGACTGCGCTGATGATGCCCGCCTGCTGGATGGCCGCATTTGCCTCATGGGCTTTCTGCATGGTAAGTGCCGGCGGCTTCTCGACGAATACGTGGATACCCCGTTCGGCGGCTATGATCTCGGCATCGGTATGTGCATAAGGGGGGATGAAAATGCATACCGCATCGAGACTCTCGTTGTCGAACAGATCGTAGTGGCTGGTATAGCGCCTCTGCACATCATACTGGTCACCGCGTGCTGCCAGGTTTTCATCACTGGTGTCGCAGAAGGCAACGAGCTGCACCTGAGGTAGGTCTGCTAGAATTGGCAGGTGGCAAATCTCGGCCATCTTACCGACGCCAATCACACCAACACGCAACTTACTCATGAACCGCCTCCGATCATCGCGAGTCCTACTGAATTGTGGGGCGTCAGTTCCGCGCTGCCCGCTACAAATCCTTCCCGGTTATAGCTTCCAGATAGCGCGGCCCACAACACTGTCGAAGCTCTGACATTCGGACAGACATACAAATGCGCCGCCCCCTGGCGAGGCGGCGTAATGTGCAAGTACTCTCCATCAGCGGGCCAACCCTGCCGCTTCCAGCCTACAGCTCCGGGGGTGGTGGAGGGGTTGCAACTCCTATCACTGTGATCCCCCTGCTGGCAGGCTCGCTGACAGCGTCTTCGGCATCCACTGCAGTGATCGTCACCGTGTAACTGACGGTTGAGAATCCAGTGTTTGCCGGCACTGAGTAAATGGCGAGCCATTGCCCATCGGTCAGGGTCATATCTACTGTGTCGGTGCCCTCGGGGCCGGTAATTCGCGCTCTGACCCTGGCAACTTTCTTGTCATCAGTTACCGTGGCGGTGATAGTCACATCGCCACCGATAAAGCCCAGTTCAGATGGTGAGACAGCGGTCTCAATGATTTTGGGCGGTTCGTTCGGAAGCGGAGTCTCGCCGCCTCCTCCACCACCGCAACCAGCAACATACACTGTCAGTACAAGCAACGCCAGTAGTGCAAACCGATGATGCATAAGAGCCATTCTCCTCACTCTGGTATGATCAAACCACTTCATGTTACTATAAGAGCGCTACTTTTTTCCATTTGCGCCATGCAACGATAGTTGCCGCGCGGAGACCGGAATGTGGTTCCATCTTCCCCGCGGATATAGTTCGATCGCCTAACTGGATAGGTTCGAAGCAAATCCCTGTCACATGCAGATGAAAACTACTGTCTTGGACGCAACCGACCCCCCATCGGTTCCAGGATTTGCACCATCGAATGCCCAACTTACCGGATATGGGCTATGACAGCGTCCGGCACACAGTGTTCATTCGTTGCCTACCG
>LSQX01383434.1_pt1 | contig 24340 bp, 29 predicted proteins | sample 654561 | NCBI WGS metagenome assembly LSQX01 (sample SAMN04489861, study PRJNA283612) | anaerobic digester metagenome | isolation source: 4 biogas reactors fed with cattle manure at either 37C or 55C with and... | place: Denmark: Kongens Lyngby | collected 2014
GGTCGCTCATTAACCCGCTCCACAGTCCCTGTTAGCAGCAAGGCGCTGGAGCATGTCGCCCGTCGTCACCGAATACACCCGAATCACCCGCTATATTTTTGGTATAAAATACTGTTTACAAATTGTACAATAGTTCAGGAGTTACATCCGGATAATAACTATTTATTTCCCGGTTATTTCCCGTATTCTTACCAAAATCGAACCGATAAAGTATCTGACATCCTCAATCTTCAGCAAAACAGCGGAAACCACAAAAGCAATAAAAGCAAATATAAGCTGCACACCAACCACAAGAATCTCCATTACCTTTCCGGCAAACGAATAAGTTTCTGCTGCCGGAAACGGGATAACAGCAATTAATAACCAAAGAACAATCCCTGCTACCACAGTAGCTACGGATGTTCTGGCAAGAAAATCAAAGTTATCGGGAAGCAGTGAAAGCCCAGTCTTTTTCGAAAAAAATATTACTAATAAGAATGAATTTACCATAACAGCGATAACGTATGCAAGGGCGGTACCAACAGCTCCCATATCCGAATTATGCAGCAGATACACATTAATTAGTATGTTTATTGCTATCGTACATAAACCGCAGAAAAACGGTATTCTTGTATTCTGAATTGAGTAAAAAGCACGGTTTAAAATAACCACAACAGACTGAAACAAAAGAGCGGGCGCATATGCAAGCAATGCGACACCGTTCAGCATTGTCTCATAATAAGGCATATTGCTCCACTTAAACAGTATCTGCATTATTTGCCGGCTTAACAGCATTAAAACCATCGTGCATGGAATGCATAACACCATCACTGTTCTTATTCCTTTGTAAAGAACACGTTTATAGTCGCCTCCTCTGTCCTCCGCAAATCTGGTAGAAAGCGTCGGCAGTATCGCAACACCCATACTTTGGGCAAAAATGCCCAGCGGGAGCTGCCATGTCCTGTTTGCATTTGTCATCATTGTAACGCTGTTTTGAGCAAATTGCGTTGAAAAGCTCCGGGAAATAATCACATTAATATACATAACCGCGGAAGCGGTAAGGGATGGAATTGCAAGTTTCAATAGCTTCAAAAATGTTTCATTCTTTATGTACAGACGAAACTTGTAGAAGTTAAGATGCTTCCATACGCATGCAAGCTGAATCAGAAAATAAACAACAGAGCTTGCCAATACACCCCAGGCTGTCAATTCGGCACTAACCCCTCCGAAAGCAATTATAGATGTCATCACGCAAATGTTATAAATAACAGGTCCGAACGCCGCTGCCGCAAATTTGTTATACGCGTTTAAAATACCGTTAAACTGCCCTACAAAAATCATAAAAACAGCGGATGGCAATAATATGCGCGTAAGCTTTACCGTAAGCGCAAATTCCTCTGTGCCTGCGCTATACCCGGACGCGACAATACGAATACACTCCGGCGTCCATATGAAAAATATTATTTCAATTATGAACACGGCTATTACGGTTATATTTAAAAAAGTGCCTACCGCTTTCCAGCCGTTTTCCTCGTCATTGTTTATAAGGCTGGAAGCAAGAACGGGTATTATTGCAGCGGCAATAGCACCGCTGACAAGAAGCTCAAAGGCAAGATCCGGAAGAGAAAACGAAACCCAGAATTCATCTGAATAACCCCTCGGCTGCATAATATTTCGTATCAGTACCGTCCGTAAAAAACCTGTTATTCTGCTTAAAAGAGTTGCAAACATTATCATTGCAGCGTTTGCCGATAAGCGTTTTTCAGAACTTAATCCCAAAATATTTTATCCTCCTATGGCTATTTTGATAAAAAGGCACCGGCTAAAACCATTATCAGGCTTCATGCCTTCCCGTCAATTCCATTTTAAGAATCAGACGGCGCACAATATCCAGCGCCCGCAGGCATGCATCATTTTGTATTCTTTCTCTGTTTCCCATAAGTTCATATGATCTGCAGACAAGCTGATTATGAAGACCTGCGGCTATATAGACCAAACCTACGGGTTTTTCAGGTGTTCCTCCGTCAGGTCCTGCAATTCCGGTTATTGCTACACATACCTGGGATTTTGTTTTTTTTATCAGTCCTTTAAGCATTTCCATTGCGGTTTCGCGGCTAACCGCCCCGTATTTTGTAAGAGTCTGTTCGGATACCGCAAGTTCTTCAATTTTAGCCCTGTTTGAATAAGTCACATAACCCCGTTCAAATATTTTCGATGCGCCGGGAATACTTATTATCCTGGCTGCAAGCTGCCCTCCCGTGCAGGATTCCGCCGTTGAAACAATCAAACCCCTTTCGCTGAGAAGATTGAATACCACCTGTTCGAGAGTTTCACCCTCTTCGGAATATACGAGGTCGCCGAGCCTTGACCGTATTTCATTAACAACCGGCCTCAGCATTTTCCCGGCCTCATCCTTTGAGCCACATCTTGCGGTAACGCGCACGGTAATATCACCCATTGAAACATACGGCGCAATCGTAGGATTATCCTGCAGGTCTACCAGATCCATAAGCCTTGTTTCCATCTCGGACTCGCCTATCCCAAATATTTTAAGCATCTTAGATACAAGAACCACTCCCGCTGATTTTTTAAGGTACGGAAAAACAGTATCTTCAAACATCGGGTTCATTTCTTTTGGCGGCCCCGGCAGCATTATCACGGTTTTCCCCGCTTCTTCGATAATACATCCCGGCGCCGTTCCGTTTGAATTGGGTATAACTGTGCAGCCTTCCGGAAGGTAAGCCTGTTTTTCATTATTCTTGAACATTACCCTGTGTTTTTTAACAAAAAAACCTTCTATTTGCTTAAGGATATCCTCATATAACACAAGCTTTCGGTTCATTGCCCGCGATATCGTTTCCTTTGTTAAATCATCCCTCGTCGGCCCGAGACCGCCGGTCGTAATCACTATGTCCGATCGTTCCAAAGCGGTTTTTATCGTATTTTTAAGCCTTTCCGGATTATCCCCCACTACTGTGTGAAAGTATACGTTAATTCCTAAATCGGCAAGCCTTCTTGAAATATACTGGGCATTAGTATTTGAAATTTGCCCCATTAAAAGCTCGGTTCCAACTGCGATTATTTCAGCTATCATTCTCATCATTCCATTTCTTATCCTTGCTTAATCTTACCCGCCGCCTATGGAGGCGGGTAAGACCTGTAATAAATCTCATTTTATTTTATGTTTTTAGCAAATCAGACATCATTTCATTAATACAATTCCATGTTTCATTCCAGCCTGTCCTTTTTTTTGAGGAAACAGCTATCACCGGAACACCGGGTACTATATTAAGAGTTTTCCTGATTTGATTTATATTTTTCAAAAAATATGACCTTGAAATCTTGTCTGATTTGTTAGCTAAAACAATATGAGGTTTACCCATCGCACATATCCAATCATACATCAGCTTATCATCTTTCGTGGGCTTATGCCTTATGTCTAATATCATAATAATGAGCCGTAATTGGGTACGCCCTAAAAGGTATGATTCCACAATTGTATGCCATTTTTCCTTTTCTTTTTTTGAAACCTTTGCATAACCATAACCCGGTAAATCCACAAGCAGCAGTTTATTTTCCATATTAAAAAAGTTTATCTGCCTTGTTTTACCGGGAGTATTTCCGACTCGCGCGAGACTTTTGCGGTTAAGTAGAAAATTTATTACCGATGATTTCCCAACATTAGACCTTCCGACCATCGCTATCTCAGGTAAATCGCTTTCGGGATAGCCTTCGGGATTCACGGCGGTGGTAATGTGCTCAGACCATTTTATTTTCAAAGTTTTCAGCTCCTATAAAGACGTAGGGATTTATTGTGTTTGGTGACTGCTTTTTCTTAAGGTTTTTCCCTTCTCAATCATTTCTTTAGCCAACATTGTTGTGCTTTTGTTTTCCTCGCCGCTTAACAGCCTGGCTATTTCTTTTTCGCGTTCATTACCGTCAAGCTTTTCTAATATCGCAATGGTTCTTTTTTTATCGGTTTTTTTGCTTATAAGGTAATGAGCCTTTGCCAGGCTGGCAATCTGCGCATGATGGGTAATGCATATGACCTGATGTTTCGCGGAAACCTGAAGTAGTTTTTCGCCAACTTTTAACGCCGCCTTCCCACCCACTCCGGTGTCAATTTCATCGAATATCAGAACACCTGTTTCATCCACATCAGCCAGAATAGTTTTTATTGCTAACATTATCCTTGACATTTCTCCGCCTGACGCTATACGATTCAGGGGTTTTAAGCCTTCACCCGGATTCGGTGAAATAAGAAATTCAATTATATCCAAGCCATTTTCATTATAGCTTCGGTTCTGATCAAATTGTATATCAACTTTGAATTCGGCTTTTTCCATTTCCAAGTCCATTAATTCCTTTGTAACTTTTTCTTTAAGCTCATCGGCTGCCTTAACCCTCATATCATGAATTTGACACGCTTTGGAATATAATTCAATTTCGAGGGAGGATTTTTCAGCATTCAGCTTTTTAAGCAGACTTTCCGTGTCAGAAACCTCCTCAAGTTTCTGTTGTATGAAACTACCATACTCAATAATTTCTTCAATAGTGTTCCCATACTTTCTTTTAAGCGTCCCGATTAGCGCCAGGCGCTCTTCAATTTCCTGCTGCTGCTTAGGGTCATAATTAATACTCTCTTTTTTTAGTCGAATTTCTCTTGTAAGTTCGGTTAATCTATCGGCAGCCTCAAGCAGGTTAGAAGATATCTTTTCAAACTCGGCATCTATACCGGATATGCCTTCAATCGCCGCCTGCGCCTGCTGGATCAGGTCTAAAGCGCCCGGAATATTGTTCTCATCTCCCGCAAGGTTTAGATAAGCTGAAGAAAAGGCTTGCATTATTCCTTCGGCATTGGATATAAGGCTGCTTTTCCGCTCAAGTTCAATATCCTCACCTTTTTTCAGGCACGCAGCACTGATCTCCTTAGCTTGATATCTGTACAAATCCTCAAGACGTGCCCTCTCTTTCTCCATTTTACGCAGCTCGGAAATTTTTCTGTTCACTTCATTGTATCTTTTCAGTACATTCTGATATATTTCCTTTTCTTGCAAAAGGATCCTCCCCGAAAACATATCAAGATATGTAACCTGTGCCTGGCTTCTAAGCAGAGATTGGTTGTCATGCTGTCCATGAATGTCAATAAGATATTCTCCAATTTCCTTTAGCTGCGCTACGGTAACAAGAGCTCCATTAACCCTGCATATGTTTTTACCTGACACGGAAAATTGGCGGGAAATTACTACTGTTCCATCTCCGGACGGTTCAATGCCCATATCGTTTAACATATTAATTAATTTATCAGGTATTTCAAAAACGGCTTCCACTTTTGCCTTATCTTCCCCTAAACGGATAATATCCCTGGATACCCGTCCTCCAAGCAAAGCATTTATCGCATCGATGAGGATGGATTTCCCGGCTCCGGTTTCACCGGTTAGTATATTCAAGCCGTCTTCAAACTCAATCGCCAGTTTTTCAATAATCGCGATGTTTTCTACCGACAACTGAATGAGCATCAGTTAATCTCCCTCCAGTATCCTGTTAAACTTTCCCTGTATCTCCTCTGCAATCCTTTCTGCTCGAGTAACAACCATAATTGTATCATCGCCTGCTATGGTTCCAACTATTTCACTCCACCCAAGCGAATCAATTGCTGATGCAACAGCCGGCGCCATCCCCGGCAGGGTTTTTACAACAAGAATATTATTGGCATAATCACTGGACACATAACCGCCTCGAAGAATAGTAAGGAGCTTTTCACTTAAAACTCCGGTATCGCTGTTCATTGCCGTATATTTTGCTTTTCCTCCATTAGTCATAACCTTAACAAGCCGAAGTTCCTTAATGTCCCGTGATATTGTTGCCTGGGTTACTTCCATACCCTGTTCTTTAAGCTTTTCAACAAGTTCATCCTGGGTTTCAATATCATAAGATTCAATTAGCTCCAAAATTTTCGCATGCCGGTTATACTTCATTATTTTCACCTTTCCCAATATACAAATTCGTATCCGTGATTTTTATGCGATGCCATTACGGAACATTGCTTTATATGCACAGTAACGTAAAGTTATCTCGAATCAGTATTCCATCCGTGTATTTTCGCCCTTAGCACATCATAGAAATTTAAGTGGCTTATCGAAACAAATTTTATCTCTTTATCCGCCCGCTTCACATAAATTTGGTCCCCCGCTATAATTTCAAAGCCTTCCTGGCCATCAAGGGTTATTATCGCAGGATCCGGGTAATCATCATTTATCCGTACAACAACCTCTTTTTCCGGGCTTGTTATAAATGAACGCGAGTACAAAATATGAGGGCATATAGGCGTAATAATCATCATTTGCATTTCCGGCTGCACTATGGGGCCGCCGGCCGACAGCGTATAGGCAGTTGAACCCGTCGGCGTTGAAACGATCACTCCATCTCCGGGAAAGGAATCAATATACTGGTTATCCACATAGACCTTTAAACGAACAATCCGAGACAACCCTTCCCTGCTTACCACAACATCATTCAAAGCCATACCGCTGAATACGATGCTTCCGCTGCGCTCAACCACGGCTGTCAGAACCATACGTTCCGTCAGCTTATAGTCACCAGTTGAAAGGCTCTTAATTGCATTTTCAATATCGTGAACTTCAATTTCGGCTAAAAAACCTACGGTTCCTAAATTAACACCAATAACGGGGATATCATGTTTAAATAGAAGACGCGCCGTGCTAAGCAGTGTCCCGTCGCCTCCTAATGAAAGAGCAGCCGAAACGTTTCCCGGAATTTCTTTTTCATCAAACCCCGTAACACCTATTTCATATGCTAATGGAAACGAAGCAACGGGTTCCATACCATATTTTTTTATGCATTCAACTACAGTCTTTGTAACAGCGAGCTCTTTATCCCGCCTTCTGTTTAAAAATATGGCAATTCTTTTTGTCTCCATGCAAGTTCTGTACCTCCGGCTTATACGTAACAAAATAACTAACTGTCGGGGGAACATCTTCACCTTCGCTAAAATAACAGAAATATTACTTTGCAATGGTGAAAATCTTTCGTCTCGTTTTATTATACATTTAATATGAATAAAAATACAATGGGGTAAAGTATGATTTTACTTTTTGGTTTTTGGCTGCTGTTTAGACAATACTATGAAACACCCGAAGCAGGACCCGCTGGAATATTGTACAACATTTCTTCGTAATTGTTATGCGTCTGAACAGCGGGTAAAGGCAGAAGCAAAATTTACGTATTTGAAGAGCTTTCAAAAAATGCATGGGCTTCGGTGACAATTTGCCGTATTGGTGTGTATCCTTCACCGAAAAACTCTTTTTTAATGTATAAAAGATATTCTATATTCCCTTCCGGACCTCTTATCGGTGAGAATGTCAAACCTGAAACAAAAAAACCCTGTCCTTCGGAATAGCGGACTACTTTATCAATGACTTCGCAATGGATATCCGGATCCCGAACCACACCCTTTTTCCCCACCTTTTCACGGCCTGCTTCAAACTGCGGTTTTATAAGGCATACCATTGAACCTTCAGGTTTCAGGATCTCTTTTGCGGGAGCAATAATTTTTTCAAGTGATATGAACGATACATCGGCAGAGGCAAAATCAACAGGTTCGCCTATATCTTCCGGTTTCACATAGCGGAAGTTTGTCCGTTCCATTACAACAACCCTCTCATCTGTACGAAGTTTCCAAGCAAGCTGGCCATAGCCGACATCAATTGAATAAACCTTTTTAGCCCCATTTTGCAGCATGCAATCGGTAAATCCTCCGGTGGAAGCCCCGATGTCCATGCATACCATGTCCTTCAGGCAAATATTGAACTCTTTCAGAGCTTTTTCAAGTTTTAGCCCGCCTCTTCCTACATAAGGCACAGGGTTTGCTTTAACCGATATTTCTGAATCGGTTTCAAACCTGCTGCCGGGTTTATCTTCAAGTTCACCGTTAACGCAGACAAGCCCCGCCATAATAGCTCTCCGGGCTTGTTCACGGCTATCGAAGCAGCCGCTTTTAACAAGCAATATATCCAATCGTTCCTTTGGCAAGATCCGCCCTCCCGATAAAAACTTTAGTAATAGCATATGCTTATGGGCATAATATTAAAATATTCGTACCATAATTAAACTATATTTAATCGAATATTGTCAAAAAATAATCGTTATCCTTTGCTTCAAAGCACATCGCAATTTGTTCTTTTGTAATTCTTTCCGTAGACAATGGAGGTAAATCCGCTAATGAAAAAAAGCCGCTTTCTTCAGTTTCCATATTTTTTTCGAATTCTCCATCTACCAGCTCACACAACACGAAAACCTTATACATTCCATAAGCAGTAACAGGATGATTATGTTTACTTCTATCCAATACCGCTATTAATCTCCTTGGTACTACATTCAAGCCTGCCTCTTCCAGTAACTCCTTTACAATATTCTCTTTTATTGATAAATTGATTTCTGCCCATCCTCCCGGAATTGACCAGCAGCCATCAATACTTTCTTTGACTAACAATATCTTATCATCTTTAAAGACAGCACCTCTTATATCTACTTTAGGCGTTTGATATCCAGTTTCATTGCAAAACAGGTTCTTTATTTTCTCATTACTAATCTCAGTATATTCATTCAGTATCTCTGCTGATAAGTCTCTGATTTGTTGAAATCTTTCAATATCATATTTATCTTTTGAATATGTTAATCCTGCCTGCGCTATAGATTGCAGCTTTTTGGCCCAGCTAAGCCACTTTGGCTCCATATGTATGCCTCCCTTGTAACTTATATCTTTTCGTCATATTTTCGCATTTTTCTACTATGAAACATAATATAAAGAGTGTATTACCAATCTCTTCCGGGATATATACGGACAAAAACCATAATTGCATAATAAGTCAATTATTAGAGTTTTTATGAAGTCCTTTATACAAATATATTAAAAATATAACAAGAGCTACAGCAGTAAATATTAATGGAGGAATACTCAAAATATGAACCCAAAGACCGGGATTATCAATTCTTTGTTCTATAAGTCTTGAAATAAACCCAGGAACAATTAAGGAATACATATTTTCTATAAAAAATATAAATAACCAGTAGGCTTACAGTTCAAACAAATGTAGTTAAAACCACAAAGTCGTTCCTATATATGTGGATTATAAAGAGTGCGATCTGAAAAAAATAATATCATTCCAAAATGTAAATAATGTCTTTTGCAGTTTTTTGAGAGGGGTTTTATTGATTTATATGTGTTTGAGTGCTATTTAAATTATCTATGTATTTATATAAATAATGCGTCTTAGTTTAACTACTTTCTACTCTTTGATATATCAGTAATATTCTCAATATATAAAGAAACTTCACCACATTCAGGACAAATTGCGACTTTAGGTTTTTCAATTCTTTTCGCAAATACGCCTGTACCATCAGAAACTTTAATACCATATCCTCCACCTTCAATCTTTATATCAAATCCTTCTATCATTTTTATACTACAACGGCAACATGTTCTCATAATTACTCGCCTCCAATTTGGACTTTTTTTAATTTGACATAATTTCACTAATGCGCAATAAACCCTCAACAACTACTTCATATGTTAAATTCTTTTTTTAAAATCTGAATTAATTTAATCGCAAATTCTTTATCAAACTGGATATTCTGACTTGTCTTTTGGATTTCTTTACGCCCACTACTCCCATATGTCTCGAGTTGAAAATACTTTTCATCGTTTACATAGAAAACGCAATATGTACAACACCAACGGTCGTTTCGATTTCCGCCCATTCTTTTTCATCACCGCTTTTAAATAAAACAAACTCAAACCCTTCCGGCAGTTTATAATCTTTAACTAACGTTCCTTTTTTTCTCAACATCAGAACATGATAGTAGGGGATTGACTGATCTAACATATAAACAACACTCCAACGGGTTTTAAAATATATTGTTTCTTAGTTTTAATAAGCGCAGGAATTTCCCGCCTGTTTTGCTTAACACTCTTTTTACAAGCCCGTCGGGATCAAGCCCGTATTTTTCGTATAACTGCATTCGATCGCCATGCTCTATGGCTTTATCAGGAAACGCGGCAATTTCAAATGGGACGCTAATACCGCTTTCATTAAGAAGCCTTAATGCAATACTTCCAAAACCGCCGCTTACAACATGATCTTCAACAGTCATAACAAACCCTGTCTTTTTTGCCGACTCGGCGAGGCTATCCGCGTCGAATGGACGTATAAACCTATAATATAATATATCACATGTAATCCCAAGTTCGGCGAGTTTTTGCGAAGCTTCCAGCGCAATCGGAACCATATGTCCCGATACTGCCAGCGTTACATCCTTTCCTTCGGATAAACGGACAGCTTCTCCAATCTTTATAGGTTTGTCGGGGATAAGCTCTCTGCTTCCCTGCCCTCGCGGATACCTTATTGCAACAGCACCTTCTCCTTTTTCTACCGCGTAAACAAGCATTTTTTCCAATTCGTCATAATCGGCCGGAGTCATAAATGTAATGTTTGGAAGAGTGGAAAACAAAGCTATGTCATAAATACCCTGGTGCGTTTCCCCGTCCTCACCAACAATACCGGCTCTGTCAATACAAAAAATTACATTCAGATTCATTAATGAAACATCATGGACAATCTGATCGTACGCTCTTTGAAGAAAGGACGAATAAATAGCAACTACCGGCTTTAGCCCTTGTATTGAGAGCCCTCCGGCCATCGTAACCGCATGCTGTTCTGCAATTCCAACATCAAAAAACCTCTTTGGAAAGCGTTTCTGAAACAGATCCAAACCAGTTCCTTCGGGCATTGCTGCTGTTATAGCAACAATATCCTGATGAGTTTCCGCAAGCTCAACCAGTTTTGCTCCAAATACATTTGAAAAACTTCCATTTGTCAGCTTTTTTACCTGTCCGGTTTTAACGTCAAAAGGCGAAACGCCATGGTACTGCTGCGGCTTTTCCTCCGCTGGGGTGTATCCCTTGCCTTTTGTTGTACAAACATGCACCAGCACAGGGCCTTTCATATTTTTCACCTTCTGCATAACTTCCTGCATCTCGGTAATATTATGGCCATTCAATGGCCCGTAATAACGGAAACCCAGTTCTTCAAAGAGGATACCCGGAAGAAGAAGGCTTTTTAATGAACCTTTCACCCTGTGAAGTACTTTTTGGGCCGACTTACCAATTGCCGGAATCTTCTCAACCAATGTCTGAAAATCATCCCTCACTTTATAATAAATGGGTTCAGTTCGTATACGACTTAAATAACGTGACATCCCTCCGACATTTTTTGATATCGACATCTGATTATCGTTAAGAATTACAACCAAATTTGTTTTACTGTTGCCCGCATCGTTCAATGCTTCGTAAGCCATACCTCCGGTAAGGGCCCCGTCACCGATAACTGCGACAACATTGTGATTTTGTCCCAGTATATCCCGTGCCCTTGCCATTCCCAGTGCCGCGGAAATAGATGTGGAACTGTGGCCTGTGTTAAAGCTGTCATGAACACTCTCGGTTGTTTTCGGAAAACCCGATATGCCTCCGAATTGCCTTATATTAATAATGTCATCCTTTCTGCCGGTTAGAATTTTATGAACGTATGTTTGGTGTCCTACATCCCAAACAATTTTATCACGTGGAGAATCAAAAACCGTATGCAGTGCAATCGTTAATTCAACAACTCCCAGGTTGGAAGCTATATGACCGCCGGTATACGATATTTTATCAATAAGAAATACTCGGATTTCCTCTGCCAATTTCCTCAGACAGCATGGTTCCAACATTTTTAGATCTGACGGGTAAGAAACCCGATTTAATACACCATCTGAACACAAACAATTTGTCTTTTTCAATTCTATGCGTCCTTCCTTCTAAAATCAAATGTTTTAACTTCGAATAAAAAACGGACGGGTGAGTATGCCTATTTTACTAAAATAAGATATATTATTCAACCATTTACCTATTTTTTACTGTTATTTAAAGGAATAAAAATCGCCAAAAAAGTACCAACTTTATATAAAATTACATGACTGTCCTTAATTCCAAATTTTTTTGCAAATGCTTTTCCACCAACAGTAATTGCCGCAATTAATCCGCCGACAACTGCCTCTATTAGCCCATAATGCGCATGTCCTGAAAAAAACCTGAATATAAGCGCCGCACCGGCAGTACCGCTTACAACCCCGCAAATATCACCAACAACATCGTTACAAATACTGGCCACTTTATCTGCTTTACGTATAAGCTTTATGGCTTGTGCGGCTCCTTTGTATTTTTTTGATGCCATTGCGTGAAATGGTTTTTCATCCGCGGCTGTAACCGCTACTCCAACTACGTCAAACAACACGCCTATCAGTACAATTATCAGCACTATAATAAACGAAAAATACGGCGTTATTCTTTCAAATAAACCTGATGATAAGAACAAGATACTTAATGAAAGTATAAAAGAAATAATAGTAACAGAAATAGCCCATATGCTTTGTTCCCTTTTAGAACGGCTACTCGTTCTTTTAACGGGCAGGTTTTTCTTCCTGGGAACTCTGAACTTTTTAGGCATAGAACTCAAATGTGTAATTTTGTGGTGACTATCCATTTTCTCCATTTCTTTTCCGTTATCATACCGTAAGAAGGGTGATGTTTTGATTGTATGCTGACACCTTGGAACAGCCTTGCGGCTTTACGGAAGATAAACACCATATAGGATGGCGATATACAAAGTAAATTTTGCGGCTTAGGTCAGGCAGGATTTCCCCAAATGGTACCGCTTTGTCACCAAAGAGGCCGTTTCCATTTAAACCTTTTGTCGACGGGTTGCCCTCATCGAAGCCTGATCACCACTGAGACCACACTGCAATCCCTTGTATACCTGATGTACAGTCTAGGGGTTTTCCCCGAATGGTCTTATTTGCTTCTAGCCTCTTTTGCAAGGCCGATTTCAAATGGCGATAATGTCGGTGTGTTGGCCCGCACACCAACATCTGATCCATTATCCCTCCGGCATCACTCAAGGCAGGCTACACTGCACACAGCATCTAAACGAGATACCGCATGGCAGGTTCTGCCCGTAACGTAGTCAAGGTATATACCAAAAGGAGCAACCTATCTTCCACATATACGGGTCTCCGCGGTAAAGGGGTCATATCCTGCATGCCTTTGCAAGCTGCCCCAAAACCTTAACTCCCAGCACCAACCCATCACTGGGCGTAACAAGCCGGCACCAGGAACTTCATCGATGTGCCCTTTAGCGGATTTTTAGGCCCGCCTTCGAAACAAACAGTACCAACTAGAATACTGCGCCATCCAATATGTTTTGGACTATATTATAGCATATATTTTTAGCATATTAAAGCTCCGGTTTGCGCTAAATATAACTCAAAACTGTCCTTTTTACTTAAATACGGCGATTAATTCAGTACAATCCCGGTTATAATGCCTAAAGCTGCTCCTGCCAACACCTCAACCGGTGTATGGCCTAATAATACCCTCAGTTCCTTATCAAGCCGAATATGCTCGCTTGAGTTTACAAGTTTGTTTAATACTTCGGCCTGTTTCCCAGCCGCACGCCTCAAGCCTGCGGCATCTGCCATAACTACAAGCGCAAAAATAGCCGATAGTGCAAATATATCGGAGGAAAACCCGTTATGTATACCCAAAATTGTTGCAAGAGATACGGTAAATGCGGTATGAGAACTGGGCATTCCGCCGGAATCTATAAACTTTTTAAAATCAACACGTTTATTAATAATCAAGTGATGTATAAATTTTATACTCTGGGCTATAAACCATGATAACACAGGCACTGTAAACGCTCTGTTGTTTATTATATCAATTATCGCCTGAATCATTCCCCACCTCTTTTTGCGATATATATATTTAATAGCCGCCGTCTAAAAGTTTGAATCACAAGAACGACGGGACTAATAAGCTCTTTTTTCAATATAAAATGCCATCTCTTTTAAAAACCAGGCCTTTTCTCCAAATGGCATTATTGCGTCAACCGCTTTTTTTACAGCAGTACTTAACTTGTTTTTCGCTTCATTAAGCCCAAACAGTGTTACATACGTGGTTTTTTTGTTTTTTTCATCACTTCCCACAGGTTTTCCTAATTCTTCGGTACTGCTTTCGACATCAAGTATGTCATCCTTAATTTGAAAAGCAAGGCCAATACCATCCGCATATTCGTTCAGCGCATCCATTATTGAAGCAGGGACATTAAAATAAAACGCGGGAGCTATGACACTTGCCTTCAATAATGCTCCGGTTTTTCTCCTGTACATTTGCTTTAGAGTTTCAAAGGACACAGTTTTATCTTCCGATTCCATATCGATAACCTGCCCTGAAATCATCCCGCTTTTTCCGGCCGCGCTTGCTATAAAATAAGCTGCATCAAGTGCGTGCTTCATTTTATTTCCCGCATTCAATGCGGTTTGCATCAATAATTCATACGCTTCATTCAAAAGGCAGTCTCCGGCAAGGACCGCCATTGCTTCACCAAAAACTTTATGGTTTGTAAGTTTGCCGCGTCTATAATCATCATCGTCCATTGACGGCAGATCATCATGAATAAGGGAATAAGTGTGAATCATCTCAATTGCTGCGGCAAACGGCATAATATCATCTAAACTTCCCGATAACAATTTCGCTGTAGACAGTGACAATACGGGTCTTATTCTCTTTCCTCCGGCAAAAAGGCTGTAACGCATTGATTCCAAAATATTATTTTCAAAAGGATCATCATATTGTTCAAAGTATTTTGCCAAATATTTATCGATTAAAACCGAGAGGTGGTTTAGTTCTTCAATGAAATTCATTTCTGTGCCTCCGGTTCCCACGACATTTCGCTGCTAACTCCATCTTCTTCAACTATCTTCAGAATTTGTTTTTCAGTTTCATCCAGCTTTCCCGTACAATATTTTGTTAATTCAACCCCTCTTTGAAAAAGTTCAAGAGACTTTTCAAGAGGTATATCGCCTTTTTCCAAAGCACCAACAATCTCCTCTAATTCTTTTATCGCTTGTTCATAATTTTGCGCAGCATCCATATTAATCTCTCCCAACAACCATAATATTTATTCTATTCTGTCTTGTCCGCTTGTATAATATCTTCAGCTTCACAACGAATTGTCCCATCGCTTATTATTAATTCAATACAGTCCCCCAACCTCACTTGTGAAACAGATTTAATGATCTTACCAAATTCGTTTCTTGCGATACCGTATCCACGGGATAAAACCTTTAATGGGCTCAGTGCATCAAGCTTTCCATATATCGTGCATAACCTGCTCTTTTCAATTTCCAGCTTTCTTGCAATAGATTTTTCCAGGTTCTTTTTTATCGCTTCAATGTCCATTTTTCTCTGGTTTACCCTATCAATCGGATGCCTTAACGCAGGGCTTTTCATAAGGCGGGTCAGATACTGTCTTTCATTTTGAATTCTACCCGCTAAAGCCCGTTTTAAACGCAGTCTTATATCAAAAAGCGCCTTTAAAAGAGCTTCCTTTTCAGGTACTACCAGTTCTGCGGCGGCTGAAGGCGTAGGCGCCCTTAAATCCGCAGCAAAATCTGCGATTGAAAAATCCGTTTCATGGCCAACAGCCGAAACAACAGGAACGTCTGATTCATAAATACTTCTTGCAACTATTTCTTCGTTAAACGGCCATAATTCTTCAAGAGATCCTCCTCCGCGGGCAATTATGATTACATCTGCAGATTTATGTAAATTTATTGCACGCAGTGCATCGGAAATTTGTCTTGCCGCATATTCACCTTGAACTTTAACAGGATATAGCTTTAAAATAACATTGGGGTATCTTCTGAATAAAACATTCATTATATCGCGGATCACAGCGCCAGTAGGTGACGTAACTACAGCAATCCGCCTCGGAAGAAAAGGAAGCTTCTTTTTGAATTCGCTTTTAAAAAGCCCTTCCTTTTCAAGCTTTTGCTTTAATTGCTCAAAAGCGAGATACAAATTTCCAAGCCCGTCCGGCTCCATAGATTCCGGATATAATTGATATAACCCTCCCGCTTCATATATCGAAACATAACCTCTTACAATAACCTTCAAACCGTCTTCAGGGATAAAACGCAGCCTTTGAGCCTGGGTTTTGAACATTACACATCGTATAACACTTTGCTCATCTTTAAGTGTAAAATACATATGACCTGATGAATGAAGTTTAAAATTTGATATTTCACCTGTAACACATACGTTTGACAAGACATTATCAAATGAAAAAACTCTTTTAATATATCTGGTTAGCTGACTTACTGTTAATCTCTCCTGCATTTTATTCCCCATCCACCATATGTAATTGAGCGGATACTTTGCCTAAAACCCCGTTAATGAATGATTTCGACTGGTCACCACCGTATTTCTTCGCAAGCTCAACCGCTTCATTAATAGAGACGTTCCATGGTATATCCTTTCTGAACAGCAGTTCATAAATAGCAAGGCGCATTATAGCAAGATCCACTTTTGGCATGCGTTCAACCGACCAGCCTTTTGCATGTTTTTTGATAAGACTGTCTATATCACTTAAGTTATTCATTACTCCATATACCACATCCAGAAAATAATCTTTATCGATATCGGTTGTGTTTTCTTCCGATTCGGAAAGAAAACACTCAATCTGTTCCTGAATATCGTCACTTCTTATCTGAAACTGGTATAAAAGTTTCATCGCATGTTCACGTGATATCCTTCTGCTCAATATTACCCACCTTACCTCTATCGTTCCTCTTTATGATATTTATCACAACAGCTAAACACACAATTCAGGTATAAGCATATTATACCCATCCGTTAAAAATGCCGCAAGGATAAAAGTAAACACAATACTTTTTGAATAAAACTAAGATTTAGAAAGATTGCGGCGTAATGACTTTTACTGTATAATAAATATGGTTTTTGCGGCTAATCCTTTTAATATGCCGGTTTTACTTATTAAATATTCTTATCTCGCTGCTAATATGGTTTGCGGTTTGGTAAATTAATTTAGACTCTCAAACCGACAAGTCGCTTGTGATTTGTTGGCTGCAGAAAGTTTTGACTTTATTAGCTGCGATGTCAGTACTGTTTTTTGTATTGAGGAGGTTTTTTTATGTATTGTCCCAATTGCGGCCAAAATGCAGGTGACTATACAAAGATATGTCCCGCGTGCGGAGAATTGTTGGATAACAGCACTAATTCCACCGAACAAACACAGCCGGCCAATAACATTTACACGAATCATAATGTGTCTCCTGCTCCTGTTATACCTCAAATCCCGGACTATAAGGTTCAATCCATTCTGTTAATAGTATTCAGCTGTGTTCTGTGCTGCATTAGCTGTATTAGTATTCTTGCGCTTCCCTTTGCTATTGTCGCACTGGTTAATTCGAACAAGATATCGGCGCATCTGGTTGCGGGAAATCTGGATCTCGCCCAGGAAGCCTCAAAGAAAACAAAAATGTGGTGCTGGATTAGCTTTGGTATACTAATGGGAGCTGTTGTTGTTTCAATTATCTCGTCTATAGTATTTTTCAGCAGTAATTCATTACAGCAAATAATAGATCAGTATATGAATATGTATGATTTTGATTTTGACTATTGACGGTGACAGGATAAATGAAGAAACAGCGTGATAAATTACTAACATTTTTTTGCAAACCGTTTTGTCGTTTTACTCTTCTAATCATTACGTGTTTGCTTATTGTTGTTGCCGTTTTTATTATATGCCTGGCCGGGCCAGGAAGAAACCCTTTCGTCCCTAAATGCTCTTTTTTCAGCATTACCGGCTTATATTGCCCCGGATGCGGAATGACCCGTTCTTTTTACGCTATTGTGAACGGGCATTTTGGTGAGGCATTCTTGTACAATCCGTTATGGCCGTTTTTTGCTTTGCTTATGCTTGGGTCATTATACTTGTGGTTTTACTTTCTTCTAACCGGGAAAAACTCTTTTATTCCGGTTAACCGTTTCCTGTCGAAACATCCTTACTACTGCTTAATCACGGCTATTATTATTATATTGTTTTGGGTTTTGCGGAATATTCCCGTATTTCCATTTACCGTACTTGCGCCTGCGCAAGTACGGTAGACGCGCGGGTTTATAAATCAAATGGCATAATTATCAAAATAGCCCTGGATATATACAATGGGGGTCCCCTTGTCACCGCTGCCTGAAGTTAAATCACAAAGTGAACCAATAAGATCGGGCAGCCTCCGTGGAGTTGTACCCTGAGACTCCATCGAGCCGACTGGTATCGAATTCTTGTTTTTTATATATTCAGATATTGCCTTTTTTAATTCTTCTCCACTAAGGTGAGCAAAATTATTGTCGGCAAGATATTTAAGCTTCACTTCATTCGGCGTGCCTTCCAATCCCTTTGTATAGCCGGGAGACACAACAGGATCGGCCAGTTCCCATATCTTCCCGACCGGATCTTTAAATGCTCCGTCCCCGAAAACCATAACCTCTACTGTTTTTCCGGTTTTTTGCAAAATCATTTCCTGGATCTTTTCAACAATCTCCGGGCAATCCCTGGGAAAAAGCTTCACGCTGTCTTCTGTTGCCTTATTTGACCCCAGAAGGCCGTATACCTCATTATATCCGCTTTCTCCAACGGGCAGTGACAGAATATCATCAAGGCCGTATACTATTTCCGCTCCATTATCACGCAATATCTTTTTTGTCCTTTTTCTTGTGTGGATATCACACACAAGAATACTTTTTGTGTATTCCAAAATTGTTTTTGGATTGTTCGACAGTATTATCTCGTACTCAGTTCCGCATTCCTCTATAATCGATTTATAATAATCAATATAGTCAATACCGGTAAAAGCATGTTTGTTATATCCGAAATATTCGCGAAATGTCTTTTCTGTAAATACGTCGACCCATGGGTTAACACCTTTTTCATCCAATTGATCCTCATCTATTAAATGGTTTCCTACTTCATCAGCCGGATAACTAAGCATTAAAACAATTTTTTCGGCTCCTTTCGCGATCCCCTTAAGGCATAAGGCGAAACGGTTACGGCTTAATATCGGAAAAATAATACCAATAGTACTTTTCCCAAATTTCTTTCGAACGTCTTCCGCAATATCATCAACTTGCGCATAATTTCCCTGTGCGCGTGCAATTACTGACTCTGTAATGGCGATGATATCCCTGTCCCGAATTTCAAATCCCTCGGCGGCCGAGGCATTAATTACGGTATCTGTAACTATTTTTACTATATCGTCTCCTTGCTTAAAAATAGGAGACAAAATACCTCTTGTAACAGTACCTACCATTCTTCCCATACAAAATTATTCCCCTCTACTTAGTACTTGCAATTGCATTATACAGGATCGTTTGATATAAGTAAAATAAATAGATAATATGTTTTATATAAATTAACCTTATACCTATTCGATCAATAATGTTAAAACTCCGGTACCGATGCTGAATATGGCTTCTTGTCAACCTTTTAAGAATATTCTTACTCTGCTAACCGGACAATATCAAGAATCGTAAACCCGGCAACAGCCATCGCAACAACATAAGCAATAAGAATAATAATAACCCACAACAGTAAAGCACGGGACAGATTTCTGCGATGAATGTTTCCTTTTGAAGAAAATGCCCAAACAGCCATCATTATTATATTAATAACCGGAATAAGATAAAACAGAATTGTTAGCATCCATTCACCAACACTTAAAACTCTTAAGCCCGGTTCCGGTTCCGGAACGTGTTTATCGCTGTTATCAATAGCACCTTCCATACGGTCATCATTACTTGCATTTACATCAGGGTTAAGCTGAGCTTCCAGTTGCTGATCCACTGATACCATATTTTCATTTACTTTATCCATTAATCATACCCCCTTATCCTATTTTGATATTTTATCACTCTTTATAGAATAACGGAAGAAATTGCTTACCAATTAACAAACCCAAAATTCTTGATTATCGCTCATAAAGCGGCAAAAACCCTCCATAATCCACTATTTTTTCTTTATGAAGATTAACCCAACCAACCCCATATTTTTTTAAAAATCGAATAATAGCGTCTTTGCTTTCGAGATGTTCAATGTTACCCGCAAAGACCAGTTTCCCTTTATCGATAAAACCAGCGGTGCCTCCAATAAAACCATAATCAAAGCCTGGTAATTGAATTGATCTTTGAGGCGGTATTAACAATACATCATACCCGGCGTCCATTGCTGCTTTAGCTATGGTGCAGTCGGCGGTTATAATGCTTTCCGGAGTTACCGGCAGAACTGAGCACTTTGCATAACCCTGATTTACATGATGCAGCCTTATTGAATGTCGGTGAAGAAACTTTTTTATCACCGGGTCGGTATATTTGGCGTTATGAAATGCTGCTTTGCCTATTATTGCAACGTTATATGCTATATCAAACGGATATTGATCATTTAATACCGTATCACCGAAATAAACTTCAAAACCGCGCTTCCTAAGTGAATCCACAAGTTCTTTCGGAAAATTTGGATGACAAATTAGTATATTTTCGCTTATATGCGCAAGCTGCATGTCCGGATGGCCTGACACCGCTGAGTGGAGCCTTTCACAATTAGGTATTTCAATAAGCTCAACGCCGGTTTCAATTAATCTAAATTTCATATCCGTTTCGATGCATTTATTCACTGCCATTAATGTTACATGAGCAGCCGGAAATGAGGACTGTGCTAAAAATCCCAATATGCACACCTTCTTCAAATACCGCATATGATGTTTACAGCCGGAGGTTTTCCGATTCCGGGACCTTCAGGCTTTTCACATAGAGAGCCGCATCCTTCGGGGTGCGGCAATCATATATTAAAGTTCTGTATTAAAAATCAGGATTCATCCACACTATTAATAATATCCTTTAGCTCGGAAACTAAATCCATCGGTATTGCCACTCCTTTTTGGCTTGGCTTAAAACTTTCATCATTTGCGTCATACCAGAAAGTCCTTATATCCAGATAATCTCTATTGTTTTTTGACACTTTCTTAATATGGATTTCTTCTCTGCTGTTTTTAACTATTTTGCCCATAATTTCTTCTTTATCCCAAAATCCTGACATAATAAAACACCTCAAACATAAATATTTTAAAAGAGTTATAAGCCAGCTTTTTTTATGAAGGCTGCTGCTTATGGAAACGGGAACTTAAAAATACAATTATCACCTTTAGCAAAAAAGAACTTATGTTCTTAATTTTAACACAAGTGAACCTTAACTACAAGATTTAGATATAAACAAATCATTTATTTCCCTGTCTGAACTTTCTATTTCAATACATAAAACTTTTTTAAACCTATTAATTTTTAAATATTATCAGATACAGTTTATTAGGAAGCGTTGTTTTCAATAGAAAGCGATAGAAAACTTAAACTGTATTTTTCATATATAATTGGTCATACTAATGGCAGAATCCTGTATTATTTTTTTGTAGTGTATACTTTTTGCAAAGCTTAGGTACAGGATCCGATAAGGGCTGCTGGTTCAATGAAACAGAAGCCCCGGACTCTATGGTTAAAGGAGTTGTCGGTATGAGAACACCTATTGACAGGCTGGCAATCCTGCTTATGATTGTAGGAGCAATAAACTGGCTGACCGTCGGTCTTTTCGGGTTTGATTTTGTGGCCGGTATTTTCGGTGGCGTGGACGCACTGGGCAGCCGGATTATTTACTCCATTGTAGGAATTGCCGGGATCTACAGCATTAGTCTTCTTTTCAGAGAGGCTCCGGCTGCAGAGTAATTCAATATCCAATACCTGAGTCGACAGGAAAATGGAGTATATACTCCTGGTAAAAAAGGCGCATGTCAATGAATATGCGCCTTTTACCATCTCATTTTCTAAACAATTGGAGATATATTAATAAAAACATATTGCCCGTTACCGTACAATATTAATACTATAGGCTTATACAACCTGGGAAATGTCTTCAGATTCGGTATCTTTCAGTGCTTCAAGGTTTATAGTGAGTGAGAGTTTCTCCAGAAAGATAAATTCCATTTTGCCAACCTGCAATTCCATGGGTTTTAATGCTTCATTTATTTCCTTTTTCAACCTGTTTCGCATGACCTCAACAACTAACGTATCCATGGACAAACTCCTTTCCCTAACACCGCGCAAAAATAAAAAGCCTTCGAAAAAGGCTTGTCTTATATTAACTGTATTATAATAATATACTATTTCCCAAATAAGAAAAAGGAAGCAATCAAATTTACTTTTTTAGAATCATTATCTCGATCCTTCTGTTTTTCTGGCGGCCTTCCGCGGTATTATTATCGCCAATAGGCCTGTATTCGCCGTTTCCGGTTGCCGTCAATTTCGAGGGGTCAAGATTTAAAGATTCTATTAAATATACAACCACATTTGTAGCGCGTTTTGTAGAAAGCTCCCAGTTGCTTGGAAATAACGGAGTGTTTATAGGAACATTATCGGTATGGCCCTGAATCAATATTTCATTTTCAAGTGGAATCAAAGATTTTCCAAGCGCATCAAGCGTTCTTTTTCCTTCACTTAAAATTTCAGCACTTCCCGATTCAAATAACACTTGTGAATTCAACCGTATAAGCAGGTAATCCCTTTCGTCTATTATTTCAACAAGGTCGGAAATACCTAATTTTTCAACATCTATTTCTAACTGTTCTTTTGCTTTCTCTAATTTTTTACCCTCTATTATTTCTGTATCGTCAAGAATTATTTCCTCCGAAGCCTCAATATAACGTTTGTTGTCAACCCTCTTTTCGCCCGTATCATCAGGGTTTACAAAATTCACCGTTAATATACTCTTGCCCATATTGCTTCTTAGCATATCCCCGCTTGATCTATGTATATATGAGCTTCTTAATGCATGAGCCAGATCTTCAAATTTTTGTTTATCAATTGTCGCCATCGAAAAAAGAAGAACGAAAAAAGTTAACAATAGTGTAACCATATCGCTATATGTAGTTAGCCATTCAGGGGCACCTTCGTCTCCGCCGCCGATTCTTTTTTTACGTCTTCCCATCGATTCACCGCCTTAATTGTTAAGTGCCAACAGTCGCTTTTTCAGCATTCGGTTCCTCTCCGCTGACCAATTTTTCATATGCCGCTCTTTGATCAGGAGAAAGGAAGGTTTTCAGCCGGTGTTCCATAATTCTTGGGTTTTCACCCGATTGGATTGACAGTACGCCTTCTATCATCATTTCTTTTAGTCGAATCTCTTCTTCACTGTTTTGCTGTAACTTTGTCGCAATCGGATTGCAAACCCAGTTTGCAAGAACGCTTCCATAAAAAGTTGTGACCAAAGCCATTGACATTGCCGGACCGATGTTGGACGGATCATCCAGAGATTTAAGCAGGTTAATAAGACCTAAAAGTGTCCCTATCATTCCCCATGCAGGAAACTGGGCCGCCATTGTTTTAAATAATGCAATACCTTTTCCATGCCGTACGCCCATATTATCCAGTTCCAACTGCATTGAATCCCGTATTATTTCAGGTTCGACACCGTCAACAACAAGTTCCAGCGCCTTTTTCAAATAATTATCCTCGATATCGTCGTGCCCTGATTCCAATGCAAGAAGGCCCTCTCTGCGGGCTTTTTGTGACATATCAACAAGCATTTGAATTGTCTTGAACGGAGAGGTGTCCTTTTTTCTAAAAACATGCGGTAAAAGCTTTGCTATTCTTTTTATGTCTTCCATTTCAAAGCTTATCAGTGTCGCCGCGATACCTCCGCCCATTGTTATAGCAAATGAACCTACATGAACAAATGAGGATAGTTCTCCTCCGTCGTATATCCCGTAAACAATACAGACAACACCTAGTACAAGCCCTATTATTGTTGCAAGATCCATAATACATACTCCCTGCCCATAGGATTTTTCTTTAGCATCTAACATTCAAAGGATGCATAAACCGCTTGTTTTCATCGACAAAGATATTTATCTTCTATTGATATATCGTAATAATTCAACCATTACTTTATAGATGACATATGGTTCACTGATCCATAAAAAAATTGCGGCAATAAATAAAAAGTTTTTGTTGAATTTTTATGCATAGTAATGTATAATCATACATTATATATTTTCGGAGGTGCACTATGAAACACCTGCTGTGTTTAAATGATTTAACTTCGGAAGAAATTATTGGTTTAATTGATTACGCCGACAAGCTTAAATATGAGCACAAAAACGGAATCCGCCATGATCATATTCTTAAGGGCAAGACATTGGGAATGATTTTTTCGAAATCTTCAACACGTACCCGTGTTTCTTTCGAAGTCGGAATGAAACAGCTTGGCGGTCATGCGTTGTTTTTAAGCTCCACCGATATTCAGCTTGGCAGAGGAGAAACCGTACATGATACGGCAAAAACATTGTC
>LSQX01095480.1_pt1 | contig 24337 bp, 27 predicted proteins | sample 654561 | NCBI WGS metagenome assembly LSQX01 (sample SAMN04489861, study PRJNA283612) | anaerobic digester metagenome | isolation source: 4 biogas reactors fed with cattle manure at either 37C or 55C with and... | place: Denmark: Kongens Lyngby | collected 2014
AGATGTGTAGAAGAGACAGGCCTCAGGGAAAAAGGACATAAGGGAGGATGCATGGGGATCAGGCTCTTCCGCCCCTTCCCTGCGGAAGAGATCGTGGAGGCCCTGAAGGGAGCAGCATCCATCGCTGTCCTGGATAGGGCAGCCAGCCTGGGAGCTCCCGCTCCTCTCTTCACCGAGATCAAGGGAGCTCTCTACGACGCCGGCATCCACATTCCGACCAATACCTATGTCTATGGACTGGGTGGGAGGGACTTCTTCCCTCACAACGCGGAAGAGGCCTTCATGGACCTCATTAACAATAAAATGAGCCCCGAGGAAAGATATCTCGGTCTTAGGGAATAGGGGGTGCACCAGGATGGCAATCAGACTGAAAGATCTCGTTGCAAATGAAAGAGCCATGCGCCAGGGTCACAGGATGTGCCCCGGGTGCGGCGCTCCTACTGCTGTACAGCAGGCTCTTCTCGCCATAGAACAACCTGTCGTGATCACCGCAGCCACGGGCTGCCTGGAGGTCTCCACGACAATATATCCCTACAACGCCTGGGGGGTTCCTTTCCTCCACTCGGCCTTCGAGAATGCCGGCGCCAGTGTGTCGGGCATAGAGGCGGCCTATGTGGCCCTCAAGAAAAAAGGCAAGATCACAAAGGATATTAAGTTCGTCGCTTTTGGAGGCGATGGGGGAACCTACGATATAGGGCTCCAGGCCCTTTCGGGAGCGGCCGAGAGAGGGCATGACTTTACCTACATCTGTTATAACAACCAGGGTTACATGAATACCGGCGCCCAGAGGAGCAGCGCGACTCCCAAAGGCGCCAATACGTCCACGGCCCCGGCCGGGAAGGTCATCCCCGGGAAGATCCAGAAACCCAAGGACCTGACGGCCATAATGGCCGCCCATCACATCCCCTATGTGGCCCAGACTACAACCCATAACCCGATGGAGGTAATCGAAAAGGTCAAAAGAGCCGTTGAGACACCGGGACCGGCTTTCGTAAACATACTGACCCCCTGTGTCCTCTTCTGGAGACTCGACCCCTCTCTCCAGAGAGAAATCTGTAAACTGGCCGTCGAAACCCGCATCTGGCCAATTTACGAAGTGATCGATGGAGAGTGGAAGATAGGCTATAAGCCCAGGAAACGGATCCCCGTGGAAGAGTACTTCAAACCCCAGGGCAGATTCAGGCACCTTTTTAAGAGCGAGGCTGGACAAGCCGTCATAGAGGCTTTCCAAAAGGACGTCGATGAAGGGTGGGAGTACGTGCTCAGAATGGCTGGCGACTCCTGGGAACCCCAGGCGTGATAAGGCTCGGTCAGATCAGCATATTCAATCTTGACCAATAAACACGGCAAGGATACAATGTTCGTCGCCTACGGGACGTAGCGCAGCCTGGTTAGCGCACTTGACTGGGGGTCAAGGGGTCGGAGGTTCAAATCCTCTCGTCCCGACCAGGGATCAAAAGCGGGAGACCTTCTGGTTCTCCCGCTTTTTCATACTCTGAACCTCGATTTATGGCCGGGAGCCGAAAAAGATGCCGGAACAATACCACAGACCGAACACCAGGATAGGGCAAAACTTCCTCGTCGACAAAAATATCCTGAGAGTCATCCTGGACCGCGGTGAAATAGGACCCCGGGACGTGGTGCTGGAAGTCGGGGCGGGCAAGGGTGTCCTGACGGAGGGCCTTTTGGAGAGAAAGCCCTTGCTGGTCTATTCATCGGAGATCGACCGCAGACTGGAACCCTGCCTTGAAAATATCCGTATCAGTTACGCCAACCTCAGAATCCTGTGGGGAGACGCTTTGAAAGGGGGCCTTCCGCCACGCCTCGATCCGCCTCCCAACAAAATGGTGGCGAATATCCCCTACCACATCACCACCCCCCTTTTGTGGAAGGTACTCGAGCTATATGCTCCCGCCGGTCTGAATTACATGCTCCTGATGGTACAAAAAGAAGCCGCGGAGAGGATCTGCGCCCCGGCGCGCTCGAAGGGCCGATACCCCCTTGGGATAACCATCCAGGCGATGGGAGAGCCTCGCATTATCAGGAAGGTCCCCCCCGAGGCGTTTTTCCCTTCTCCCGAAGTTACCTCCGCCCTTCTGGAGGTTTCGATAGATAAAAACCACCACCTACCCGGCGTCAGGGCCTGGCGGAACCTCCTCCGCACGGCCTTTTCAAAAAGGAGGAAGACTCTTCTTAACAACCTTGACGGGCTCTTGCCGGGTATGAAACGGGAGATAGCCGACAGGATGGAACAGGCAGGCCTTTCCGTTTCAACTAGGGCGGAAGAGCTCGAACTTGATCAATGGCAAGTCCTTTTCGAAATACTTCGACCCTCGCTCCAGGAGAAAGAAGAACCGGCAGGCGGCCTGGGCCGCCTGCCGGCAAATCCGGATGAATAAGATCGGAAAGGATTAGCGAACCTTTTCTTTCAGGGTTTTGCCCGGGCGGAAAGCCGGAACCTTTTTCCCCGGGATGTTGATGACCTTGGTGGGATCCTGGGGATTCCTCCCCTTCCTGGGGGCTCTTTTCCTGACCTCGAAAGTTCCGAAGCCTACCAGCTGGACTTTCTCTCCCTTGGAGAGAGCCTTGACGATCGCCTCGAAGGTGGAACCCACAGCCTCGTGCGCCTGTTTCTTGGTGATGCTCGCAGATTTCGCGACCGCATTGATCAGATCCGCCTTAGTCACTTTGTCCGCACCTCCAACTCTTCAGGTTGTCAACTAGGCCGTCGACTCTCTCTCCTGACGGCCAGATACACTAATATCATCTGCCCCATAAGAGGTCAAGTGCTGATCGAAAATTAGGCGCCTTTCCGCACCGATCGCCAGAAGATCCTGAGAGGGGTGCCTTCGAAGTCTCCCATCTCCCTGATCTTTTTCATCACGGTCCTCTCAAAGGAACGGGTAACGATGTTCCTGTCATTGACGAAGAAAGCGAAGGCCGGGGGGTTCACGGCCACCTGAGAGCAGCTCCTGATTCGAAGTGTCCTGCCTCGGGAATCATTCGGCAACCTTTCGAAGGCCAGCACGTCCCTGACGAGGGCTACCGTTTTTGAGGCATCCAGCCATCGCGACCGGTTGAACTGGACCATGGCGATCTTATCGGGCATCTTGTGGACTCCTCTCCCGGTCAATCCAGATATGAAAACCAGGGGGGCAAAGTCAGCGAAGGACATCTCCTCCCTGACCTGCCTTGTTATCCTGTCCCCCAGGTCCGGATCCTTCTCGAGCAGGTCCCACTTGTTGACCGCGAGGATCAAGCCCTTGCCCTTGTCAATCACAAGTCCGACTATCTTCTTGTCCTGGTCGGTACAGATCTCCGATCCTTCCATCAGCAGGACTACCACGTCGGCCCTTCCGATGCTTTCATGGGTCCTGACGAGCGAATAAAATTCCACATCGGAGCCCATCCTGCTTTTCCTTCTCAGCCCGGCCGTATCGATGAAGCGAAAGGGTTTACCACCGATAAGGACCCGCGAGTCCACGGAATCCCTTGTTGTTCCGGGCATAGGGGTTACCAGGGACCTCTCGGAAGACGAAAGATAGTTGAGAAGTGTCGATTTTCCAACGTTTGGTCGCCCCACTATCGCTACCGAGATCTCGCCCTCGGGCTGATCTTCAGGACTCTGGGTTTTTTCGAAGATCAGTTCTATGATTCTGTCCAGGAGTTCATCCATATTCCGGTTGTGAGCTGCGCTGACACCGATAACGTCGGGGAAGCCAAGGGCATGTCCTTCAAACTCCCTCTCCTCGTGCACGGGATCGTCGATTTTATTCACGGCGACGATGACTGGCTTACCTTTTTTCCTCAGGAAGAGCGCCACTTCCCGGTCAAGGGTCGTCAAACCGTCCTTGCCGTCGACGACAAGGACCAGGAGATCGCTTTCCTGAACAGCCAGAAGGACTTGCTTCCGTATGCTCTCCGACAGGAGGTCACCCCCTTCGGGGAGAAGGCCGCCCGTGTCGACAAGGAGAAAGCTTCTTCTTTCGTGCTCCCCCTCACCGTAAATCCTATCCCTGGTTACGCCGGGCTGGTCGTCGACAATGGCCATTCTCCTGCCGATGATGCGGTTGAAAAGGGATGATTTGCCCACGTTGGGTCTACCGACGATGGCCACAATAGCCATGAATGATTCCTTCCTTTCCTCGCCCTTTAGTCGGACCGGAGGGATATCCTGGGGAAGCCCCTGGCAGATCCCGATATCTGGAAAAAGGGAGTCAATGTTTTCCTTAATCCTTCCAATTCGCTGCACTTGAGCCAGATCATTTCCTCGGAACCGCCGGGGTCGAGGGCTTCATAGCCCCTCTCCAACAGGACAGCCTTGATCCTCTCCTTGTTCGACCCGAGGTTTGTAATCTCGACAAGGTACTTCCAGGGGGGAAGATCTAGCTTCTTTCTCTCTTCAAGCTCATTGGACCAAAAATGACCCCATCCCGCCACCAGTCCGATCTGCCAACCACTCCTCGGATGCCGGCTCTGGATGAGCACCTTCCTTTCCGAATGTCCCTCCCCTCTCCAGGCTGACTCCCATATAGTCCTGAAGGCTCGTAGAGGAGAATCAAAAAAAGGTGCAGCCGCAAGGGAATCAGCGTCAAGCCAGCTAACAAGGGGAACGGGTAGAAAATCGCACAGTTCCAACGATTTTCTTGACCCCACCACGATACCGCCATCGGCCAGATCTTCGATCAATTTCCTCCTGTAGGAAGCGCTCCTTGGTATGTCGGCATGCCAAGCGTGAACGGAAAATTCCTCACCCACCACATTTTCCGCTATCATCCTTGCACCTTCAAGGCCAGGCCTGAGACCCTGAAGAGAACGCCCTCCGCAGAAAGGGCAGAGGTCGGTGACGGGTTTTTCAACGCCACAGAAGCCACAGCGGAATACCTGCCGATCGTCGTCCCAACGGAGGGGGAGCCCACATTTTTCGCAGGTCAGAGTTCTTCCACACTCCCCACAGGTAACGCCGCTGGAATAACCTTTCCTATCCAGTATCCAGATCGCTGTCCCCTTGCCGCGTACCACCTCCAGAGTCCGGCCCAGGACCAGGTCGCTGACCGGCAACGGTTCCTTCACTCCCGGAACGTTCATGCTCCTCGCGTCCCTCATGGAAATGAACTGGTACTTCCCGGACGGGGGAGAAACAGGTTGAGAAGGACCCTTCAGAAAAGTCCTGGCCGAGGGAACACTCCCGCCGTAAACGATGGCCGCTCCCCATAGGCGGGCCCTGGAACCCGCCACGCTCCTGGCACTGAAAAAGGGGTATCTTTCCGAATAATAGGCGGGATTCCCTTCATCCTCGACAATGACCAAATCTATGGAGACCAGCGGGGCGAAGACCGCCGAAGGCGACCCCACAACCAGTCGGGCCTCCCCCATCCTCACCCGATCCCACCTCTTCCTGGCGCTCGGGCCCGAATTGGTGGTCCACAGGACTCCTTCCTTTTTTATTTCCGACGGAAGCCCTTTCCAAAAAGAGGAAGCTCCCTCCCTACTGGGGAAAAGAACAAGAATACCGCCTTTTTTCGAAAACAATAGGCGACGATATTCCTCCTCCCGGTTTCCCGAAAAGGGCAGGAAGCAATAGGTCTCGTTAAAGGCCCGGTGCGGAGGGGCCATTTTCGGGAGATCTCCCGACGGCTTTCCGGCGAGGATGTGGCTTGGGGCAATCACCTTGAGAGCCTCGCCGGGACCACAAAGGAAATGACTCCCCACCCGGTGGGCGGTCTCGAAAAGTTCCCAACCCAGCGGAGGAAAGGCATCTATGATTCCCTGTACTTCCAGGATCCTGAAGGCACGCTGGTGAGAAGGGTCCAACCGCGCCCCCGTGGCGAAACCTACCCTTTTCTTCCCCGCGACGGGCACGGATAGCCGGACACCGCGTTCCACGGGCCTTTCCGATTCATAGGTGAGGGGATGCCACCAGGGTCCGGGAATGATAGCTTCCAAAAATACTGTCACTGCCCGTTTTCCTTGCGCCCCTGGGCTACCGCATCCCAGATGGCTTCCGCCACCTCTTCCTTGGAGCCCTCGAAGGAGGAGAGCACCCCCTTGCCATCGAGAATCCTGACGGAATTCCTGTCGGAACCAAAGGCTCCATCGGGGCCGTTGACTTCGTTGACCACTATCCGGTCAAGTCCTTTTTTCTCCAGTTTTTTCAGGGCGTTTTCTACGGCATTGCCGGTCTCCGCGGCGAAGCCAACGAGGAACTGCCCCGGTCTTCTGGTCGCCCCCAGCGCGGCCGCTATATCCCTGTTCTGCTTCATTTCAAGAACAAAGGGCTGATCACCTTTTCGCCTGATCTTGTCCTGGGAGAAGGACGAGGGACTGAAGTCCCCCACGGCAGCCGCCATGACGATAATGTCCTGGGAAGGCGCTTCCGACATCACGGCTTCAAACATCTCCTCGGCGGAGACGACTTCTATAGCTTTCACTCCATGAGGCGGCGGTTCCTGGGCGGGCCCGGTGACCAGGGTGACTTCGGCGCCGCGATACCACGAGGTCCTGGCCAGGGAGGTTCCCATCTTGCCAGAGCTGTAGTTGCTTATGAACCGGACAGGATCAATGGCCTCCCTCGTAGGGCCGGAGGTGACGAGAACCTTGAGCCCATCCATGTCATTCGTCGGTTCCAGGGCTTTGAACAACTCCTCCCTGATGACTTCCAGGGCCGGAAGTCTGCCCTTACCTTCATAACCGCAAGCAAGGAATCCCTCCCCAGGTTCGAAGACCCTGTACCCAAGATCCCTGCATCGAAGGACATTACCGTGGACAGCGCGGTGTTTCCACATGAAGACGTTCATGGCCGGGAAGATCATAACGGGCTTTCTTGATGCCAGGATTGACGCGGCGAGGATATCCGAGGCATCCCCCCACGCCGCTTTGTGAAGGAAGGAAGCTGTCGCCGGGGCGATGAGGATGATATCGGCCCATTCCGACAAATTGATGTGAGGAATCTTCCATCCCTCTTCTCGCGACAGGAAATCCTCTTCCTGCCAGACCCGCCTGCCGGAGAGGGTGGAAATTACCAGCGACGAGACAAACTTTTCAGCAGCTGAAGTGAGGGCGGTTTCCACTTCCCAACCGAATTTTCTGAACTCCCTGACCAGTTCCGGGGCCTTGTAAGCCGAGATGCCGCCGCATACCCCCAGCAAAAGTTTACGATCCTTTTTCCACTCCACGGACATCATTCTGGTCTCCTTCCGGAGCGGTCGCGAGACCGGCTTCGGGAATCTCGACGATGATCTTTCCTTCCTCGATCTCTCTTATCGCCTGTTGGATGGGGTTGAAGTACAACTCGCCCTCTTCCAGGTTCAAGCGTCCCTTCTTTTCGCTCAGTTGTCTCGCCCGTCTTGCGATGACGCAGGCCATGAGATACTTGTTCGACAATATAGATGGATCGTTCGCCCTGTCGGACTTTTTTGTCACGGGTTATATCACCTCGCGGAAAATATTTACGGGGTTTGATGGGGGTTCCTGTAGCTCTCGATTATCCCCTTGAGCGTTTCAAGGGCTTTATCGACATCGTCGTTGACGACCAGGTGATCATACCTTGCCGAGAGAAGCATCTCGTCCCTGGACCCCTTCAGGCGGTTCCTGAGATCTGCTTCTTTTTCGGTCCCCCTCCCCTGGAGCCTGCTTCTGAGTTCCTCCTCCGAGGGTGGTAGTATAAATATCAGCACAGCCTCCGGCTCCGATTCCTTGACCTGGAGGGCGCCCTGGACATCTATCTCCAGTATCGCGTCGAGGCCGTCGGCGAGGATCCTCTCCACGTTTTCCTTCAGTGTCCCGTAGAGGTTCCCGTGTACATCGGCCCACTCCAGGAAACGATCCTCTTTGACGAGAGTCCTGAAGCGTTCAAGGCCGATGAACTCATAATCCACCCCGTCGATCTCCCTGTTCCTTGGTTCCCTGGTGGTGCAGGAAACGGAGTATTCCAGCCCCTTTGCTGCCTTGAAAAGAGCTTTCCTCAGGGTGCCCTTCCCTACGCCGCTCGGCCCCGAGATCACGAAAAGCCGTCCCTTAGCGATCGGGGTCACCCTCCCTTTCCTTGCCTTCGAACCTGACAACGATAGTCTCGGGCTGGATCGCCGAAAGGACCACGTGATCGCTGTCGGTGATCAGTATGGCCCTGGTCTTACGCCCCTCGGTGGCATCGATAAGTTTGCCCTGGCTTTTCGCCTCGTCCTTCAACCGTTTGATGGGAGCCGACGAGGGATGGACGATGGCCACGACCCTCTCGACCACTATCATGTTACCGAAACCGACGTGTAAAAGGTTATAACCCATGGCCTCACTCCACGTTCTGGACCAGTTCCCTGATCCTTTCCAGAAAATTCTTGGCCTCCACGGCCAGCCATCTCACTTCAGAATCCTGAACCTTCGAGGCAATCGTGTTGATTTCCCGGTTCATCTCCTGCAGGAGAAAATCAAGGGTTTTTCCGGAGACTTCATCATTATGAACTATGGCAAGGAATTTATCCACGTGACTGGAAGATCTCGCAAGTTCCTCCGTTATATCCCACTTGTCGGCCACGAGCACGATCTCCTGGGCTACCCGATTTTCATCGGCGGAGTCGAGGATCTGCCTTATCCTTTCCTTCTGTGTTTCGAGAGCTGTATCCCGGGAAAAAATCCACCTCTCCCCGATAGCTTCCATGGTTTTCTCGAATTCCCTCAAGGACTCGAGGATGACTTTCTGCAGGTGCTCTCCTTCCTCAGTCCTCATGGAATCCCATTCCTGGACTCCCCTTTCAAGGGCATTTCTTACAGCGTCGAGGAGAATATCCTCAAGCCCGGGGGCATCCATTTCACTGGATGTAACTGTACCCGGCAGCGACAGAAGGAACTCCAGTCTCACCTCTTCCTTGAGTCCCAGTTCTTGCCTGATTCTTTCCAGATCTTTGACGTATCCTTTCAGGATCTCCGGTTCAATCCTCGAAGACTTGAGAGCGGAATCCCAGGAAATATCTATCCTCGCTTGGATCTTGCCCCTCCTCGAAGCAACCCTCAACCTCTGCTGGACCAAGGGTTCCAGGTGGGTTGCCCCCCTGGGGAGCCGTACGGATATCTCCTGGTTCCTGTGATTCACGCTCGATAACTCCAAGGTGATCGTGCAAAGGTCCCTTTTTTCCTCCACCCTGCTGAAACCTGTCATGCTTTTTATCAATCGCCCCACTCCTCCTTCCGGCTTGAAAAAAGCATCTCTTCCACGGCCTCCAGAAGTTCCGGGGTGTGATCACCCAAGAGAGCGCTGATGGCGACGACCCTGTCACCCGAACATCCCGCCAGGGTCCTGAGGTTCTCCACCGTCTCGGTGTCAAGCCGGTCTATCTTGTTTAGGGCTATTATCCTTGGAAGCGCTCCTGCCTCGATGGAGGCCAGTGTCTCTTCCACCACGGCCATATCTTCTTCGAACCTTCCGGAAGTTGCGTCCGCCACCAGGATTATGAGATCCGCCGCCGTAATTTCCTCCAGGGTAGCGCGGAAGGCTGTAACCAACGCCGGGGGCAGGTTTCTTATAAAACCGACCGTATCGGTGAAAAGAACCGGATCCCCCTTTTGGAGGAGCACCCTTCGGACGAAAGGATCGAGGGTCGAAAAAAGCTGGTCGGCCACATAAAGATCGCGGTCACCCGAAAGCCTCTTGAGAAGCGTTGACTTACCGCTGTTTGTGTAACCCACGAGGGCTACGGTGGAGAGGCCCGCCCTCACTCTTCGTTTTCTCTGGTTTTCCCTCCTGTTCCTTATGGCTTCGATCTTTTTGTTGATCTCGCGGATTCTTCTTGCCAGTTTTCTCCTGTGCCTTTCAAACTCCGTCTCCCCCGGGCCCCTGGTTCCGACACCGCCTCCAGGCCGTGACATCTGGAGCCCCAGTCCTTTGAGGAAGGGGATCTCGTATCGGCATCGGGCCAGTTCAACCTGCAGTTTGGCCTCTTCCGTCTGCGCCCTGTCCTCGAAAACCTTCATGATGACCAGGGGCCTATCCCAGACGGGCAACCCTACCAATCGGGTCAGGGCGGCCGCCTGGCCGGGGGAAAGGATTCCATCTACGACGATAAGTCCAGCCTGGAGGTCCATGGCTTCAGCACGTATAAATTGGGCCTTGCCCGATCCGACAAAGTACCTGGGATCCGGCCCTGATCGCCGCTGAATGGATTTTCCCGCTACTGTTATCCCGAGGTTCTCCAGGAGAAGGGCCAATTCTTCCAGGGTACCGGTGCTGGCGTCGCCTTCCTTACCGCCCACATCCAGAGCTACCAGGAAAGCTTTTTTAGAGAAAGTTTGTTGAAGATCGATCAAAAATAAACTGCCTCCAGTTCCTTTAACGATGCTTCCAAATGATCGGTGATATCTCTTCTCAGTTCTTTCGCGGAGGCCTCTTTCGCGCCGAGAGAAGCCGGATATAGGGGCTGCCCGAAGGAAAGAGAGATCTTGACAGGTCTACAACCCCTGGAACCTCGCGGCATGGCCTCAAATGTGCCATGGATATAAGCGGGGATAACCGGAGCACCGGTCCTCACCGCCAGGAGTCCCACGCCCTGTTCCAGGGGCTGGAGCCTTCCGTCAAAACACCTCTGTCCCTCGGGGAAAAGGAGGATATTCTCCCCGGCCTGGAGCCTCTCGACCAGGTATTTTACAGCTCCCGCGGAACCCCGCAGGTCCTCCCTGTTCGTTGGAACGGCACCCAGCGCCCTGATCGCCAACCCAAGGGGCAGGAAACTGAAAAGTTCGGATTTCGCCAGGTACCTGAGCCTCCTGGGGAAAAAGGCGCCGACAACGATGGGATCCAGGTTACTGCAGTGGTTCGCCGCGATGATGACCGGGGGTTTTGCGGTCAGAGCCCCTTCAAGTCCCGTCACCGTCACCCTGTTATAAATCTTCATCATAAGCCTGAATGCGAAGGCCACGATCCAGTAAAAGAGGACTCTCAAGTTAAAACCTCCCGCCGGGCCACGAAGTTCAAGGGTCCTTCCTGCCTGCAATTATAGCCATGATTTCGTCCACCACTTCATCGATCGTCTTCTCTGAAGTATCGATAATATGGGCTTTTTCAGGGACTCTCAGGGGCGAGAGTGCCCTGCCGCTGTCCAAATTATCCCGCCTGTAAAGTTGCCTTTCGACCTCTTCCAGCGTTAACCTCTCACCCCGCGCCTCCAGCTCCTTCCATCGCCTGGTGGCCCGCACATCGGACCTGGCATCCAGGTAAAACTTGAAAGGCGCTTCGGGGAAAACAACGCTGCCCATATCCCTCCCCTCGGCGACGATCATCCTTCCGGCGGCAGCCCTTCTCTGGGTCTCTAAAAGATAATTTCTCACGACGGGGAGCGCCGAGTAGGCCGATACGAACCTGTCTATCTCGGGAGAGCGGATTCTCTTAGAAACATCCTTGCCGTCAACGAAAACCTTCCCCTCCTCGAAGGACACAGTGCATTCCTCCAGAACTTCGGCTATCCTTCCCGCCTCGGAAGGCCCGATGGACCGGGTGAAGAGAAAATAGGTCACTCCCCGATACAAGGCTCCGGTGTCGAGGAATTCGTAACCCAACCTTTCAGCCACCAGCTTAGCGATAGTGCTCTTGCCGGAACCAGCCGGTCCGTCCAGAGTTATGATATTGTTTCCGCAAGGATGTTGAGTTTCCATCTAAGCGTACTCTCCGGGGTCTACAGGGAACCGCCGTGAAGGATCATTCTCAAGAGCGCCTCCCCGTCCAGGGCGATGAAATTCCCCGGGCCGAGCCTTTTCAGCTCAAGCCGTCCAATCCCGGTCCTGACCAGTTTTTTTACTCTGAAGCCCCTAGTGGACGCCATTATCCTGATCTCCCTTTTTATGCCCTCCGAAAGGGTAATAGTAATCCACCGCCCTTCGGGGTTTTTCTTCAAAAGCGTGACTCCTTCCGGTCTCACCAATCTGCCCTCGATCTCGGTACCTCTTGAAAAGGATTCAATGGAATCAGCGGAAAGCTGGGAGTCCAGGAGAACCTGGTAAGTCTTTGGAACGTGCTGCCCCGGATGGAGGATCCTATGGGCCAGGGCGCCATCGTTGGTAAGAAGTAAAAGGCCTTCGCTGTCCTTGTCCAACCGCCCGACCGGGAAAAGCCCCCGTGCACGATACCAGGGGGGGAGCAATTCCAGCACTGTTCGAGAGAACTGGTCGGATACGGAACAGACACATCCCCTCGGTTTGTGCATGGCAATGTACAACTTCTCCTGGACAGATATGATTTCGCCATCGACCCTGACAGAATCCCTGCCGGGATCGATGATCCGGGATGGATCGGCGCAGACTTCCAGGTTCACCGTCACCCTTCCGGTCCGGACCAGGAGATCCGCCTTCCTTCTGGAGCATAGGCCGCAGGAGGCGATAAACCGGTTTAACCGTTGCTTCTCGGTCATTAATCCTTTTCCTCGCCGTCGGATTCCTCATAATCGGGAAGAATATCCTGCATTTCCTCGAAGGTCGGCAGGTCCGAGATCGAGCCGAGCCCGAAAAGGGAGAGGAATGAATCGGTAGTTCGATAAAGAAGTGGCGTTCCCGATCCCTTTCTCCTGCCGGCGACCCTTATCAAGCCATGCCTGAGAAGGGTGTCAAGAACCCTTTCGCTCCTCACTCCCCTGATTTCCTCTATCTCGGGACGCGTCGCAGGCTGCGAGTAGGCTATAACGGCAAGAGTCTCGAGAGCGGCCTTGCTGATCCGTATCCTCTGAGAGAGGGCTACATCACGAAACAACGCAACTACCTCCTCCTGCTCAGGAGAGGTAGCCATCGACCATCCGCCGGCTATGTTCAGAAGGCGAAGTCCATGACAATTCTGGTATCTTTTCTTTATCTCTTCGAGACCCACGGCCACGATCTCCTCGGTGGAACCCGTCACGGAAGCCAGTTCCTTAACACCGACCGGTTGGACGGCGACGAAGAGAACGGCCTCAATGGACCTCGCTATAGGTGAAAGGGGGGCTTCACCGGGATAATCTGACATCGCCAAAAAGCACCTCCTGGATCAGGCGGACCCTTCCAAGCCTGGCCATCTCCAGTAACGCCAGAAAGGTCACCACGAAAACCTGCCTGGAAAGGGTGGGGCCGAAAACTTCGCTCATTTGAAGGTTTCTTCTGCTTAAGAGCAGCCTTTCGATCTCCTCCATCCTCTTCTCGACCTGTTCCTCCTCGGGAGTCTCCGCGGGGATGCCATCCCACTCCTCCTCCGGCGCAACCGGCGGAGAACCGGAGACTTCCCCTTTGAGGCGTATTATCTCCCACCATACCAACGAAAGGGAGTATAGATCTCCCATGTCAAACCAGGGGGGACCTTCCTCCGAGGCGTTCCTGGTGAAACAACGCCCCCTGGCTTTCATCATTCCGGCCAGGCAAGCCGACGCTGCCCTGTAAGGCCTGTACCTTTCCAGAACCTGCTCGATCAGCTGGGCTTCGGTTACGGCTTCGTTCTGCTCGGCTCCGGGCAGGGAGGGAAGAAGGGCTTTTAGTTTTCCTAGCAAAAGCCGGGCTGTAAGGGAGAAAAAGGCGGCCATCTCGTTGATAGTCGCCCTTTCGTTCTTAATCAGAAAATCGGAGTATACTCTGATCAATTCGCTGACGCTTATCCCGGCGGCGCTTATGCCACCCGATTCCACGAGGTGACAGAGGACATCGAGCGGTCCCGAAAAACCCTCAAGTTCTACATCGAGTTCCATTCAGGCTCTTTCCAGGGGAGGGACTCATTTTTTATCTCTTTATAAAACCGATAGCTTCTATTACCTCTGCTATGGTCACTTCCGCAACTTCCTCGGCTTTCCTCGCTCCCTTCCTCAAAACCTCGAGCAAATTTTCCTCATTGGACTCAAAGGCCTTTCGCTTGGCCTGGATGGGTTCCAGGATATCCATGAGTTGCGAATAAAGGGCGTTTTTACATTCGATGCAACCTATCCCGGCGGTCCGACACCCCCGATCGATGTACTCTCTCTCCTCCATATCGTTGTTGAAGGCCTTGTGGAGATCCCACACGGGACACTTTTCCGGGTTGCCCGGGTCGCTCCGCCTCTCCCTGGCGGTATCGGTGACCATGGTTCTCAACTTTTCCCAGATGTCCTCGGGATTGTCGGCTATATTTATGGCGTTCCCGTAGGACTTGCTCATCTTGCGGCCGTCAGTGCCCGGGATTTTGGGTGTCTTCGTAAGGATGGTCTGCGGCTCCTGGAATACTTCCCCAAAAAAGTGGTTGAAACGGCGGGCGACTTCCCTGGTAAGTTCCAGATGGGCGGACTGGTCCTCCCCGACGGGTACCAGTTCAGCTTTGTATAACAGTATGTCCCCTGCCATTAGCACTGGGTAACCAAGGAAAGCATAGGTGCTGAGATCCTTGTTCTGAATATTGAGGATCTGATCCTTGTAGGTAGGACACCTTTCGAGCCAGCCAAGGGGCGTTATCATGGAAAGCACGAGATGGAGTTCAGCGTGATGGGGCACATGGGACTGCAGGAAAATGGTGCTCCTGTCGGGGTCAAGCCCCACCCCGAGCCAGTCCAGAAGAACTTCGCGGCAATTTCCTTTCATGAAGCGCGTATCGGAGTAGTCCGACATCATGGCATGCCAGTCCACGATGCAGTAAAAACAATCATAATCATCCTGGAACCTGATCCAGTTGGACAGGGCTCCCGCCAGATGCCCGAGATGGAGCCTCCCGGTCGGTCTCATGCCGCTAAAGACGCGTTTTTTCATCAATACTCACCCCGTTTGAAGATTTAACGAAAAACGGTCATCCTGTCGTGATGTCTCCCGCTTCGAAGCCCTGAACATCAACCTGGAGGACTTCCATCAGCAGGGCGCTGGATAGAAGGGAGCCCAGGGCAGGAAGGGTAACCCTCTCCATTTCTCCATGGTCCACTACGACCACGGCAAGGCCGCCTTCGACGGCTTCCATGACCTGATGGTACTTCATATCGGCGGTGATGAACACTTCCGAACCCTTTGCTTTTGCCGTCGGCCAAAGGTCACCGCCCGACCCTCCAACTATGGCGAGGTCGGATACAGTATCAGGGATACGATAACTCCTGGTCCAGGAAAGATCCCACTTTTCCCGGAGTATACCAGGAAGGGCAAGACCCTTTTCCGGAGTCGCTAAGGCCCCGCAAATCCCCATCCAACCAGCCCTGCCGTCACTATCATCCAGGGGCGACATTCCTTCCAGGCCAAGCAGTTCGGCCAGGACCCTGTTGACCCCCAGGGGGCTTATGTCCCAGTTTGTGTGCGACGAAATGACGGAAAGACGGTTTTCAAGGCAGGCCAGTATCTTTCCCCCTAAGGGCGTCCGGGTCTCGATCTTTCTAAGGGGCTCGAATATCACGGGATGATGAGTGACAATACAGGAACAACCTTTGTCCAAGGCTTCGTCGATAGCCCTGTAGGTCAAGTCCAGGGAGACCGCCAGGCGAGTTACCTCCCAATCGAGACATCCTATCTGCAGGCCGGAGTTGTCCCATTCACAACATGATGAGAAGGGGGCAAAGGTTTCTATCCCTTCGATGACATCCCTGACCCGGAGCATTGTTCTCACCGCCTAAAAAATAAAGCCACCTCAGGTGGCTTTATCATCGTTTTACTTGGTGGGCCCACCTGGACTCGAACCAGGAACCTTCCGGTTATGAGCCGGTGGCTCTGACCAGTTGAGCTATGGGCCCATTCTTGAAAAATCGCGAACCGGGTAAACTCGTTGTATCGCCGAGGTAATTCTACTCTTCGACGGTGATACAACTCACGGGGCAGCTGTCAGCGGCTTCAGGGGCGCACTCCGCCCCTTCGGGACGGATCACCTTTGCCTTTCCGGCGTCCTCGTCAAGTTCAAAAACCTCGGGGCATATCTGTGCACATACACCGCAACCGATACACTCTTCAGTATTGATCTTCACCTTCATGGAGACAAGCCACCTCCTCCCATTGGGAGATTCTATCCCACTTGAGAGTCCACGTCAAACAACAGGCCGTAAGAGCGGGTAAACCCCGAAAGGGCGATCATCGCCGCACCCTTACAACCGGCACCCCGTCGGGGCCCCTCTCCAGTTGCAGCAGAGACCGATAATCGAAAACAGCTTTTTTCTCCGGTTCCGACGCCGCGATAAAAATCCCTATCCCGATCACCTCGGCGCTAAATTCCCTTGCGACAAGAAGCATCCCGGCGGCAGTGCTGCCGCCCCTCATAAAATCATCTATGATGAGGACCCTTTTCCCCGAGGTCAGGAACCTGGTCCCCATGAACATGGTCCTCACCTCGCCGCTCCCGGAGGGATAATGAACCGCCACGGCGGGTCCGTCGCCGGGCCTGTTGCGGAAGCGGCACACGGCCATGGGCACACCCAGGGCATGAGCGGTAAAGATGGCCAAGGGTATCCCCTTTACCTCGGAGGTCATAACCACATCAGGTTCCTTACCGATGAAATCCGAGGCCAGGGCGTAACCCAGGGGGCGAGCGTAAGAGGGATTGAAAAGGATGTCTGAGTAATGGATGAGCATACCGGGAAGGATCCTGTCGCTGGATGAAAGCGTCGCCGCCACTCTCTCGAGAAAGGATGTTCGACCATACCCCGAAAAGTCCAGTTTAAGGGAAGCTCCCCCACTCCTGCCCCTTCCCACCTTCAAGGTTCCGAGTCCCTCTTCGCGAAAGGCTTTATCGATGATGGACATATCATCGCTTATAACGGTCTTGGACACTTCGAACTCTTCAGAAACTCCCGTCAGGGAGATCTGTTTCGAGGGCAAGGCCAAAAAACGCGAGGCTATCCTGATCAGCCTCTCCGTCCGGGAACTCTTCATAACGCAATCACCCCAAGATAAGGATTTTCCGCGCAATACCCGTTTCTTCGAACAACTCCGTGCGGGAAAAGCCAGGGGCATCCCGACCGAAAAGGCAGAAAAAGGCGCTCCCGCTCCCGCTTATCCCCCAAGCCAACGCTCCACCGTCTTCCGCGGCGGCCAGAAGCAATCGGTACCTGGGGCGCGTGGCTTCAAGGACCGGGACAAAGTCATTGGGAAGCAGGCCTATTCTCTCTTGTTTTTTCAGCGATTCCAGGATGTCCAGGGCCTCGTCGTGGGCTTCGTACCCGTTGAGCTTCCATCCTTTTTTCCTGTAAAATTCATCGGCCATCTTGTACATGACAGGTGTAGAACAGGTCCACGCGGGTATGACTATAACCACCTTGAAAAGACCGGCGGCACCTTCAATCTTTTCAAGGGGCTGTTCCCCGATGCCAGTCATGAAGGAGAGGCCGTCACCTTGAAAAAGGAAGGGAACGTCGGAACCGATTTCTGCCAGTTCTTCGACCGAGAATTCGACACTCCACTCCCTGGACATCCATGAAGCCAGCGCAGCGGCATTACCACTTCCGGAGCCAAGCCCGCTCCCGGGCGGAACCTGCTTCCAGATATGCACCTCGATGAAAGGAAGCTGGGGCTCCTTCTCCCTGGCCGCCGTCAGGACCGCCTCGAGGATGTTTCTGCCTTTAACCTCTTGGCCATGAACCCTCACCAGATCCCCCTTGACATTATTTTCGTGGATAGTTCTTAATGTCAACCTTTCCAAGGCGGGCAATCTCATGAAGAGGGAGGCTATCTCGTGCATGCCGTCCTTCCTTGATCCTGTAATTCTCAGGGTCAAGTTTATCTTCCCGGGGGAATTTATTTCAAGGGTCATGATGAACACCTCACAAAAAGAAACCCCGGTGCGAAAGGCACCGGGGGGAAGCGCAATTGCGCGTGATCAGAACTGAATAAGTTTCTTGTTTCCGGGGAGAATCTCCACTTCGACCTCACGGGTGAGCAACTCGGCGTAACTGAAGGACACGGTGCTCCTCTGGGACTCTACGTACAATGTAAAAAGGTGCGGATAAGTCTCGACGATCACGCCCATACGCTCTTCCGTTTTCCTTCTGCCCTTGAGGGCCTTGTACCGCACCTTGGAGCCCTTGTACTCGTTCACCCGGTCCCGGATCGTGGCTAAGCTAGGACTCATCTCAGGTTCACTCCTGTAGTTGATTTCTATCCATTTTACCACAAATTTTTACACATTTCAATGTGGCAGGAAGGAAAATTAAATAGAAATATCATTTTTACCTTTTCCTTAGGATCCGCTTTTCCTGCACCCTCCTTGTCACCCCCATCGAGTCGAGCATCTCGAGGAGAGGGAGAATGTACTTCCGGCTGCTACCGGTGGCATCCCTGACGGAAGCGACGGTGATATCGTCCCTGATGCCTCCAAGTATCCCGACGAGCTCCTCCAGGACTCCCTTGGAGACGATCAGACCACCGGCCGCTAAGAAGATCTGTCCTTGGGATTTCAGGGCTTCCAGGGCTTTTTCCACCTCGTCCTGTCGAAGCCCCGTGCCTTCAGCAACTTCAGCGACCTCCGGCAACTGGAACGATCTGGCTGTACAATAATCCAGGATGGCCGCCCCGGCGGCGCCTTTCCTGGCCGCGTCGCCCGGTGAAAAACCGGAAAGCCTGATCCTCTGGCCTTCGAATTCTATTACTCCCTCTTCGGCCCATCGTTCTAAAATCTTTTTCGCATTGCGGAGCGCCATTTCCGGGAGGACCCTTCGGCAAAGCTCATCGGCCGGCATTCCGGGACTATCCGGTTCTTCCTCGTGATACTCTTTTAAAAACCTCAGGGCCTCGCCCAGTTTCACCCTTGCCGTATCGCCGTTGACTATCAACTCTTCTCCCGACCCAACCAGCAGCAACCTCCCAGCCCCGTCCAAATCCCTGGCCAGGGAGACAATGGCTCCCGGTTCCTCCTGCATCAGAATCACGGCCTGCTCCACCGTCATAACGGGTCGGTCGAAGGCCAGCGCCAGGAGGAGCTCACCAGAATTCCCCGCCCTGGAGACCCTGTCCAGCAGTTCCAAGTGTTCTTTTCGCCCCTTTTTTCCCTTGGGCCTCCTGGCAAAGGGCATCAACACCTTTCCACCACCTATCGTCGTCAAAGGGCTGTAGAAACGAATTATGAAGGGCTCTCCCCTGACGGCCACGACCGGTGTTTCCGTGACGATCTGGGCAAAAGCCTGCATCCCCGGTTCGATCCTGTCCCCCTTCAACAGGGCGATTCGGCCCACCGTATCGGTGGTTCCAAGGTGGACGCGTACTCTCTGCCAGTGATGCAAGGGATCCGGCGAGGAAGCCAGTATCTTCAGGTCGACATCAAACCTGCTCGACGAGGCAAATCTCCCCGGGGTGCAGAGGACGTCCCCTCTTTCCAGCTCCGAAAGCGAGACCCCTCCAAGGCTCAGGGCGACCCTTTGTCCGCTCCGGGCTTCTTCCACTGGGTTGTCGTGGACGTGGACGGAACGGACCTCCGTCTTCATTCCCCTTGGCAGGACCGACAGGACGTCGTCCTTCCTCACCCTCCCCCGATAAGCGGTGCCCGTGACGACGGCTCCGAAACCCTTCACCGGGAAGGCCCTGTCAATAGGCATGAAGAATGGGCCCCCGGAGTCCCTTGGTGAAATATGCTCCACCAGCTTTTCGAGGGCTTCGAGGAAGGCGGCCAGGTTGTACCCCGTCACCGATGAGACGGGAATCACCTCTGCCCCCTCGAGGAAAGTCTCCCTCACTTCTTCCTTCACCTCTTCAATGGCCAATTCCAGGAAATCCTTTTCCACGAGGTCGGCTTTTGTCAAAGCGATCAACCCGTGCTCGACGCCTATCAGGCCGAGGATCTCGAGGTGTTCCCTTGTTTGGGGCCTCACTCCCTCGTCGGAGGCTACGACGAGGATGACACCATCAACCCCGGCAGCGCCCGCGACCATCTGCCTTATGAACCTTTCGTGACCTGGAACATCGACAATACTTATGGTTTTGCCGCTTGGAAGGGTAAGGGGGGCGAATCCGAGTTCAATGGTTATCCCGCGGCGTTTCTCATCCCTCAACCTGTCGCAGTCCACTCCGCTCAGCGCCCGGACAAGGGTGGTTTTGCCGTGGTCGATATGACCCGCGGTACCCAGTACAATGGAGATCTCAGTTTTCCCTGTCATGATCCACTTCCCGGGTCAAAAGACTTTCAAGAGCCTCGATCACATCCGGTCCATCTCCTTTGAGCAAGGTCCTGGCATGGAGAAGGATCTTTCCCTCTTTAGCCGACGCGATTACGGGCACAGGCGCCCTTCGTAGTCTCTCCAGCGCCGAACCGTCGGAAATCCCTTCGGGCGGTTCCACCTCCACCCCAAATCCTTCCAGGACCGCGGTAGGATAGGCTCCCCCGCCTACCGCGTCCTCGGTCGCGACCACCCTTGCCTGGAAGCCGGTGTGGCGCTTTATCCTCGAGGCCAAGTTTCGGGCCCTTTTCTTCAGGATCTCACCCGGCTGAGTGATAAGCCCCAGGGTCGGTATCTCCTCCGTTTTACCTTCCATGTAAAGCCTCAATGTGGCTTCGAAAGCGGCCAACGTCATCTTGTCGACCCTCAGCGTCCTCAGGAAGGGGTATTGGCGAATCCTGTCCAAAAGTTGATTCCCGCCGGCGATCACGCCAATCTGGGGACCGCCAAGCAGCTTGTCACCGGAAAAGGTCACCAGGTCCACCCCTGACTCCACGCACTGTCTGACCGTCGGCTCCCCCTGGAGTCCCCAGGGGGAAAGGTCCACCACCACTCCGCTTCCAAGATCTTCCATGAAAATGAGGCCTTTTTCCCGGGCCAAGGCCGCCAGCTCCTCCCTCGAGACTTCCGAGTGAAAACCCACTACCCTGAAGTTGGAAGGGTGTACCTTGAGTATCATGGCGGTCTCGGCGTTTATGGCTTTGAGGTAATCGGCGAGGTGGGTCCTGTTGGTCGTACCGACCTCCTTCAGGACGGCTCCCGAAAATTCCATTATGTCAGGGATCCTGAAGGAGCCTCCAATTTCCACCAGTTCCCCCCTGGACACGATGACCTCCCTGCCCCGCCCCAAAGCCGCGAGGCAGAGCAGGACCGCGCCGGCGTTGTTATTTACCACCACGGCCGAGTCGGCCCCGGTGATGCTGGACAGGAGCCATTCAACATGGGAATGCCTTTGACCCCTGGCTCCCTCTTCGAGGTCGTATTCAAGGTTGCTGTAACAAGCCGAGACTTCCTTCACGTTTTCCAGGACCCCGGTACCGAGGCAGGACCTCCCGAGGTTAGTGTGGATAACTACCCCCGTAGCGTTTACCACCCTTCTGAGGCTCTTCCTGGAGCGTTTATCCAGCCGGGACCTGGTCTCCGATTCGATAAGGGTGGGGTCGATGGACTGGATGAGTCCCTTGAGCAGGTCCCTCCTGACCTCACCGATCACATCGGCGAAGGTCGATCTGACGGCTTCGCGCCCAAGAACCACCTGGTACCTGCTTGTCCAGGGTTTCTGGAGGAGTTCGTCCATCGAAGGTAGGTCCCTGAGCATCGACCTGATTGCATCTCGCATCCTCGCACCTTCCTTCGAAGAGGATTGGCAAATAAGGGGCCAACCTCCGCATTTTTTGACCTTAACAAAATGATACCAAAGCTTTCACCGGGGGTACATTACCCCGGCGCCGCGCCTAACAGCGTAACGAAAGGCAGGGTCCCACGGTCAAGGTCTACGTCCAGGAGCAACCCTTCCCCAAAGGAAGGCTCATGATCTGGAATGCCCCCGGGGAAAAAGCATTTCGGCAGGCGGGCGTTTCCTCGGCCATTCATGGCACCAGTTTCTCCCAGATGGCATTTCCCACCCTCATGCCCCGTTTGTTCAGGGCGATCCTTCCGGGGGCGTTTCTGAAAAAGGATCGGGGAATCTCTTCTAGGGAATCCTGCAGACCTTGTAGCATTTGGTCGCCCCACCTGCGTCGGTATTTCCGGAGCACAATGCCCCAACGGGTCCTCAGGGCCAAGATCGCCAATTCGGAGGCCTGTCTTTCACCTTCCAGCCTCTCTGAAAAACAGGTTGGCCTTAGTCCTTTGGCGATCATCGAGCAGTAACGCCCAAGATCCGGTACATTACCGGTCCTTACGGACCCTCTATAGCTCCAGGCCGAAGGCCCCAACCCCAGGAACTCACCCCCGGTCCAGTAGGCCACGTTATGCCTGCACCATCTTCGGGGCTTGGCGAAACTGGCTATTTCGTATTGGAGCAAACCCTTTTTTTCCAGGTAGTACTGGGCCCATCGGTAAAAGGGATAACCTCCGGCGAGGTTTTGCGGGGGTTGCCTGCCCCAGGTCGAGTCACTCTCGAGGGTTAGTTCGTAGACTGAGATGTGCTCGGTCCCCTCAGAGAGTATCACCTTGAGTGTATCAGCCCAACCCCCGAGTTCCTGCCCGGGCAGCCCAAAGAGGAGATCCGTCGAAAGGGAAAGACCCGCTCTTCTGACCTGTGCCATGGAGTCAAGGGCCTGCCTTCTGTCATGGATCCTTCCTGTTACCAGGAGGTCCTCGTCCTGGAGGCTCTGGACACCCAGGCTGACCCTGGAAACCCTCCAATCCTTCCAAAGGGAAAGGTGCTCCATCGCAAGGGAGCCAGGGTTGGCTTCCACGGTCACTTCAGCGCCAGGCAGAAAGGAAAAACCCTCTTCCAGGATGGAAATCAGCCTCTTCCAGTGGGCAGGTAGCAGGACCGTGGGAGTCCCTCCTCCAATATAAGCTGTCCGAACCCAGGGACGGCGCTCCCCGGAGAAAAGGGTTATTTCGCCCTTCAGTGCTTCCAGAAAACCCGACAAATCACCCCGGCCCGGCCTTATGCTGTAAAAAGCGCAGTAGGGACATTTACTTTGGCAGAAAGGAATGTGAACGTAAAGAGAAATCGGCGAATCGGACTCGGGGTGTGGCTTATTCCTCTTCCCCATCGCCGGCCTTGAGAAAGGTGAGGAAAGCTTCCTGGGGCAGGGATATCTTCCCGATCTGTTTCATCCTCTTTTTCCCCTCCTTCTGTTTTTCAAGCAGCTTCCTCTTCCTGGTAATATCGCCGCCGTAGCACTTGGCGAGAACATCCTTGCGCAAGGGCTTGACGTTCTGGCGGACTATAACCTTCTTGCCTATCGCGGCCTGGAGGGAGACCTGGAAGAGCTGTCTCGGGATAATCTCCTTGAGCTTCCTGACCACATCCTGGCCGCGGCGATAGGCCTGATCCGCATGGGACACGAAACAGAAGGCGTCGATGGGGTCCCCGCCGATAAGGATATCGACCTTGACAAGATCGGAGGTCCTAAAACCGGAATGCTCATAGTCGATGGAGGCAAAACCTCTCGTCGCAGACTTCAACCTATCATGGAAGTCAATGATGAATTCCGCGAGAGGCAGCTCATAAACAATGCGGGCCCTTTGCGGGGTGATGTAGTCCATCCCCAGGAAAACACCCCTGCGGTCCTGGCAGAGCTGCATCACCTTGCCCACGTATTCCGCCGGGACAAAACTCGTGACCTTTATGAAGGGTTCGAGGACCTCTTCGATGAGAGAGGCTTCGGGGAAGTCTGAAGGCCGGTGGGCCTCGATAATCTCGCCGCCCGTGGTTTTGACCTGGTAGACCACATTGGGCACTGTTGCAACCAGGTCGACACCGAACTCCCTGTTCAACCTTTCCTTGGCGATCTCCATATGCAAAAGTCCCAGGAATCCGCATCGGAAGCCGAATCCCAGGGCCGTCGAGGTCTCCGGTTCGAAGAACAGCGCCGAGTCGTTCATCTGCAGTTTTTCAAGGGAATCCCTTAGTTGAGGGTACTCATCCCTTTCTAAAGGGAAAAAGCCGCAAAAGACGACGGGTTTCACCTTGCGGTAGCCCGGGAGGGGCTTTGGTGCCGAGTGCCTCTGGGAAGTGACAGTATCGCCCACCCTGGCCTCTTCCACTGATTTTATATTGCAGATCAGGTATCCCACCTCACCGGACCCCAACTCGTCGACGGGCCGCATTTCAGGTCCGAAGATCCCGATCTCCTCCACCTGGAAACTCTTCTGGGTCGCCATGAAGGTTACCGTGTCGCCGGTCCTGATGGCGCCGTTGGCCACCTTTACGTAGCAAATGACCCCCCTGAAGTTGTTATAGGTGGAGTCAAAAACAAGGGCCTGGAGGGGACTCTCGCGACCTTCCGAGGGAGGGGGTATTCTTCGTATCACCGCTTCCAGTATTTCTTTTATCCCGATGCCCTCCTTGGCGCTGGCCAGTATGGCCTCCGAACTGTCGAGCCCCACCACTTCCTCGATTTCTCTCACGACTTGGTCGGGCTGGGCCGAGGGAAGATCGATCTTATTAATGACGGGAATGATCTCCAGGCCCTGATCAACGGCAAGGTATGCGTTGGCAACGGTCTGGGCTTCGACTCCCTGGGCCGCGTCCACGACGAGGAGAGCCCCCTCGCAGGCGGCAAGGGACCTCGAGACCTCGTAGGTGA
>LSQX01188896.1_pt1 | contig 24336 bp, 13 predicted proteins | sample 654561 | NCBI WGS metagenome assembly LSQX01 (sample SAMN04489861, study PRJNA283612) | anaerobic digester metagenome | isolation source: 4 biogas reactors fed with cattle manure at either 37C or 55C with and... | place: Denmark: Kongens Lyngby | collected 2014
ACGTCGATCTGCTCGAGGGTCTGCTCGATCAGCACGTGGTCCTCGGGCCGCGCCCAGACGATCAGTTGATTGGCCTCCGGCCCCGGGCTGACCTGGGCCTGCGGCGACGCCAACTGGAGAATCTGCGTCGCGCTGGCCGCGGTGATCTCATCCAGCGTGTAGGTCACGGCCCTGGAGGCCTGCTCGGGCGAATCCTCCGCGGCGAGCTGGTCGACCGCCTTCTGGATGTCCTTGTGCTCGTTGGGACGCGCCCAGACGATCAGCTGGTACGGATTGGCGCCGGGTGTCGAGAGCGCTGTCGGCGCGATCTGCCGGACCATCGCCGTGGCCGCCGCGGCCGTCGTGTTCCTCAGGTTGTAGACCACCAGGCTCGCTTGCTTGTCGGCGGGCCCCTCGATATCGATCTTCGCCAGCGTCTCGACGATCCGGTCCTGGTCTTCGGGCCGCGCCCAGGCGACGAACTGGTAGGGGTCCGCGCCGGGCGTGAGCCGCGCCTGGGGCACAACCTGGCCGAGCACCTGGATCGCCGTGGCGGCCGTGATCTTGGCGACCGTGTAGTTGACGGTCGTCGGGGCCGTCTCCGGCGGCTCCGGCGCCGCCAATTCATCGACAAGGGCTTGGATCTTCTTGTGGTCGGCGGGCCGGGCCCAGACGATCAACTGGTAGGGGTCCATGCCGACGGACGGGATTGCCTCCGGCGTCAAGCCCCGCAGCATCGTTGTGAGGATTGTGGCGGTGACCTTCTTCAGTTCGTAGACAACCGGTTTGGGCGCGTTCTCCTCGCCGCCCTTGATCTTCTCGATGATCTGGGCGATCTTCTCGTGGTCCTTCGGCCGCGCCCAGGCGATCACCTGGCCGGGTTCGAGGCCGGGCGTGAATTGCGCGTCCGGCACCGATTCGCGGAGGAACCGGCTGACGTAGTACAGCTGGCGCATCTCGCTGGATTCCAACTGGTAGAAGCCGAGTGTCTTCGACTTGTCGGCGGGGCCCGCGACGTCGATCTTCTCCAGGGTCAACTTGACCAGGTCCTGGCTCTTGGGCGTCGCCAGCACGATCAGCTGATGGCTTTCCGACCCCTGGCTGATCTGGGCCTGGGGGGCGGCCAGCTGGAGAATCCGCGTGGCCGTGGCGGCGTCGATATTCTCCAGCGAGTAGGTGATGGCCGTCGGGGCCAGGTCGGCCGAATCGGCCGCGGTCAGCTGGTCAACGACTTGCTTGATCTTTTCCTGGTCGGCGGGACGGGCCCAAACGACCATCTGCGACGCGATGGCGCCGGGCGCGACCACCGCGTCGGGAACCATCTGCCGCAAGGCCAAGGTGATCGTGGCGGCGGAGACGCTGCCCGTATCGTAAACGACCGCCGTCGGCGCGTGGTCCTTGTCGGCCAGCTGCTCGACAAGTTCCTTGATCTTCTCGTGGGTCTTGGGCCGGGCCCAGGCGACGAGCTGCTTCGGGCTTGCGCCGGGGACGAACGTCGCCTCGGGGACGGCTTCCTGGAGGAAGCGGATGATGTAGAACATGAGCCGCGAATCGACCGCTTCGAGCTCGTAGACAACCGCCTTCTCACTGCCGCCCGCCGCCCCCTCGGCGTCGATCCGCCTGAGCGTCTCTTCGATCTTGGCGTGCTCGTCGGGCCGGGCGAAAACGATCAACTGGTAGGCATCCTCGCCCTCGGTGATCTTCGCATCGGGGGCAACCTCGGCGAGGACCTTCTGGGCCGTGGCGGCCGTGAACGAACTGAGCGTGTAGGTCACGGCCAGCGGCGCTTTCTCCGGCGGCGCCTCGGCCGACATCTCCTGGATCGCGTCGCCGACTTTCTGGTGCTCCTCCTCGGTCGCCCAGACGACCAACTGGCTGGGATCCGCGCCGACGCTGGTGATCGCGCCCGGCACGATCGACCGGAGCATTTTGACGACGCTGTCCGGCGCGACTTTTTCGAGCGTGTAGATCTTCATCGCCGCCTTGCCGCCGGCGGCTTCGAGCTTGGCGACCGCGTCCTTGATCTTTGCCTGATCGGCGGGCCGCGCCCAGGCGACGAGCTGGGCGGGATCCTTGCCGACCGAGAGCTTCGCCTGGGGCACGACGCCGGCAAGAACCTGGATCGCGCTGGCCGCGTCGCCCGACTCGAACTTATAAATCTCCATCACCGGCGTGATTTCCACCGGCTGCTCGACGATCGACTTGACCAGCTCCTTGATCGTCTCGTGGTCCTCGGGCCGTGCCCAGACGACGATCTGGGTCGGGTCGGCGGCGAGCGTCATGCTCGCCTGGGGCACGGCCTCGCGAAGCGTGCGGAGCGTGTAATAGCTGTAGTTGGGGTTGATCCCTTCCAGGGTGTAGACGGCGGCCGTGGCCTTGGCGCCCTCGGGAGCGGCGACGTCGACCGCCTCCAGCGCGGTTTTGATCGTCTGGTGGTCCTTGGCGCTGGCCCAGACGAGCAGTTGTTGGGGATCGCTTCCGGTGGCGAGCTGGGCCTTGGGCGCCGCGAGGCGGAGAATCTGCATCGCGCTGGCGGCGGAGATTCTCTTGAGCGTGTAATTCATCGCCAGCGGCTTGCCGGCGCCGACGGCCGCCGCGGCCATCGACTCGATCGCCGCGCGAACCGTCTCCTGATCCTGGCTCTTGGCGAACACCGCCAGGCTTTGGCTCTCGGCGTCGACGACAACCTTGGCCGTGGGAACCAGGTTGGCCAGCATTTGGGAGACGGTTTCCGGCGAGGCGTCGCCGGCCGGGTAGATCATCAGGTAAGGCTTGTGGGCCTCGTCCGGCCCCGCCTCCATCTGCTCGATCGCCTCGGCGACGAGCTTGTGGTCGCGCTCGCGCCCGAAGGCCACGATCTTCTTCCCGCTCCGGTCCGGGGAGATGTTCATGTCGGGCGCCAGGGACTGGAGGATGCTGATCGCCGTCCGGGCGTCGACATCATCGATCGAGTAGGCGACGGTCTTCTCCCGGGCGCCGGCTTGATCGCCGTCGTCCATCTTCTCGACCGCCTTGGCGATCTCGGCCTGCTGGTCGGGGAGCGCCCAGACCATCAGCCGGTCGTTCTTCTCATCGAGTTGCAGGCGGACGTCGGAGAACTGGCTTTCGAGTATCTGCTGGACCGCCGCCGGATCGGCCGAACGGATCGGATAGACGGCCAGTTCCGGCTTCGTCTCGGCAGCGCTCTTCTCCTCGATCGCGGCGAGGTTCTTTTCGATCACCGCATGATTGGCGGCGGTGGCAATGACCATCAGCTTCCGCGTGTCGGCGTCGTAGGTGATCGCGGCGTTGCGCGCCAGCTCCCTCAGCCCGCTGATCAGGCTCTGCGGCGGCGCCTGGCGGAGCGAGTAGAACCGCAGCTCCGCCGCGTTGGGGCCCGAAGCGCCCGGGTCGAGCTGGTCCAGCGCGTTCTTGATGACCTGGTGGTCTTCGGCCACGGCCAGCGCCATGATGCTGTCGGTGCGGTAGTCGAGCGTCAACTTGGCGTTCGGCGCCAGGTTCTGGAGCAGCTGGAAGACGGCCCGTTCATCGGCGTTCTGCATCCGGTAGACGGCCAGCGTCGCCGGGTCTTCCGAGGAGCCGACCTTCGTCAGTCCGGCCAGCGCCGACTCGATCGCATCGTGCTCCTCCTGGGTGGCGAAGACGAGGATGTTGCCGGTCGAATTGTCGATCGACATGTTCGCCTTGGGCGCGAATTTCTGCAACTGCTCGATCATGTTCCGCGCGGCCGAGAAGCGGCCCCCGTAGCCGCCGCCGTAGGAATCGGTGCGGACCGCCGTCACGGAGTAGACCTTGAAAAAGGGCTTCTCCTTTTCGGACGCCGCCTGGTCGACCTTGTCCAGCGCGTCCTTGACGATCTGGTGGTCGGCGGCCGACGCCACGACGGTCAACTGCCGCGCGTCGGCGTCGATACTGATTCGCGCTCGCGGGGCAAGCTCGCGGAGCCCGTCGGAGAGGGTCTCCGGGAACTCGGACTTGAGCGTGTAGACTTTCAGTTCCGGCGTCTTGTCCGGGCCGGCGAACGTGAGTTTCTCGATCGACGTCTTGAGGATCGCGTGTTCCTCGGCGGTGGCGAAGGCGGTCAGGCTTCCCGATTCATAGTCGACCGAGAGCTTGGCGTTGGGCACGAGGGGCTGCAAGTTGGTCATGAACGACTGGAAGTGATAATAGCGCCCCGTTGACGATCTGCCGCCGAGCCCGCGAATCTCGTATGCCTCGAAATACGGCTGGGCCCCTTCGGCCGCGGCCTTTTCCAGCCGGTCGACCGCGTCCTGGACCAGTTGCTGGTCGGCGGGCGTGCCGACGACGGTCAGGTTCACCCCGTCGGCGTCGAGGGCAACGTCCGCGCCGGGGACGAGCTTTTGCAGGCCGGCGGCGAGCGTGGATGGGGCCTTCTTCGCCAGCTTGTAGACATGCAGCAGGGGCGACCCTTCGGCGCCGCCGCCGGGCGCGAGCTTCTCCACCGCCTCCTTGAGCATCGCGTGCTCCTCGGGACTCGCCCAGGCGATCAGCTTGTTGTTCTTGGCGTCGATCATCAGCTTGGCGCCGGGCACGAGCTCCTGGAGCCCGGTGGTCAGCGTGGCCGCGGTCATCAACTGCCCCGACCTGGTCGTCTCGTAGCCGATCGCGCCCTGGATCGAATAGGCCTCGAATCGCCGCTGGGTCTCCGGCGCCATGCCGGCCTTGAGCTGCTGGAGGATTTCGCCGATCACCTTGTGCTCCGACGGCTTCGCCCAGACCGACAGTTGCGTGGGCTCGTCGTCCTCGATGATTTCCACCTCGGGCATTTCCTTGGTGAGCGACTGGACGACCGCCTCGAACCGCTTGCGCTGGGCCGGGGCGACCGGGAAGACCATCAACGTGTTTTCCTCCTCGGCGGGCAGCGCCCCGTCAATCTGTTCGACGGTCCGCCGGATCAATTCCTGGTCGGCCTCGGTGGCGACGACGACGATCCGCTTGCCCTCCTCGTCCACGGTGACTTCCGCGTTCGGCGCCAACCGCGCGATCACCGTGGAGAGGGCCTTGGCCGGTTTCTGCTTGAGGTTGATCACGCGGGCCTGGGGGTCGTTCGGCCCCGGCTGGGTGGGTTGAATCTGCGCGAGCGTATTGCGGATCGTGGCTTGCGTTTCGGGCGGCGCCAGGACGATCAGCCGCTTGTTGGCCGTGTCGAGCTTGATTTCCGCTTCTGGGGCGAGGCCTTCCAGGAGCGAGAGCGTCGTCGCCGGGTCGGCCGAGGTGAGCTGGTGGACTTCAAGCTGGCTCGACCGGCCGGCCGCGGAGGAGCGGCCGCCGAGCTTCTCCACCGCCGTGCGGAGGATTTCGTGCTCGGCGGGTGTGGCGAACGCCACCAGGTCGCCCGTCTGCGAGTCGATCGTGAGCTTGGCGTTGGGCACCAGCGTCTGGAGGCTGGCGAGAAATTCGGCCGATCGGGCGGCGCGGGCCGCGGCGGTCAGCCCCCTGATGCCGATCGGGTAGACCTCGAACCGCCGTTGTTCGTCGGCCGAACCGTCGGCGTCGATCTGTCTGAGGGCCGCCTCGATTGCCGCCTGCTCGGCGGCCCGCGTCCAGATCAGCAGCCGGTTCGACTTCGCGTCGAGGGTGATCTTCGTGTTCGGAAACAGCTCTTCGAGCACCTTGGTCACGCTGGCCGGATCGGCCGACCGGAGCGGATAGGCCGCAAGCTGGAATTGTTCCTCGGGCGGCAGCTCCTGGCGGAGCTCATCGAGGACGTCGCGGAGCACCTCGTGCTCCGAAGGCCGGGCCCAGATCGACAACTGGCCGGGCTTCGTGTCGGGGATCACCTGCACGCCCGGCAACTCCGCCGTAATCCGCCCGAGGATTGCCTGGAAACGGTTCTGCTGCTCGGCGGTGACGGCGTAGACGACAAGCTGCGGTCTTTCTTCCGGCGGCAGCGTGCTGGTTGCCTGCTCGATGGTCTGCTTGACGACCTCGTGGTCGGCCGGCGTAGCGACGACGGTCAGGTACTTGCCGCTCGCGTCGGGCGTGATCTGGGCCTTGGGAGCCAGCGTCTTGAGGATCGTGAGCACGGCGGTGGGCAGGTCGTTTTCCAGCGGGTAGAAGCGGACTTCCGGCCCGGTTGTGCCGGCATCTTCGACGGTCTCGATCGTCTTGATGATCTTCTCGTGGTCGGCCGGCGTGGCGACGACCATCAGGCGGCCATTCTCGCCGTCGGGCGTGATTTCCGCCTTGGGGGCGAGCTGGCCGAGCAGCTTCAGGACATTCGCCGGCAACTGCTCCTTGAGCGGATGGAAACGCAGCTCGGGGGTGTTTTCCGGCAGTTCCGACTGCTGTAGTTCATCGAGTGTCTTCTGGATCACGGCCTGTTCGGCCGGCACGGCCAGGGCAAGCAGGTTGCCCGACTTCGTGTCGATCGACAGTTGCGCGGCGGGAGACAATTCGCTCAGCAGGGGTTGCACGACGGCCGGGTCGAGATCGCCCAGCGGATAGATTTTCAGCGAGGGGGTGTTTTCCGGCGCGTCGCCCTGTCCGAGCTTCTCGATCGCGGCGCGGACCAGCGCCTGCTCTTCCGGCGTCGCCCAGACGATCAATTCGCCGCTGGCCGCATCGAGCGTCAGGGTGGCCCGGGGCACGAGTTCGTTCAGGTGCGATTCGAGCACCCGGGAAGCGCCGGGGCTCCGCCTGGAGAGACTGCGGATCGTATAGGTTTCGAACCGCGGTTGCTCTTCGGGCGCTTCGGAAGTGATCCCGGCAATCGACTTCTTGATCTGTTCGTGCTCGGCGGCGGTGGCCCAGACGAGCAGTTTCGCGCCCTTGCGGTCGGGGAGCATCCGCGCGCCGGGAAACAGGTCCTGGAGCATCTCCTGGGCGCTGGTCGGGTCGGTCGCCTTGACGGGGTAGGCGACGAGCTGGAACGCGTCCTCGGCGGCCGCCCCCTCCCCCTTGAACTGCTCGAGGATGCCGGCGATCGCCTCGTGGTGCAGCGCGGTGGCCCAGATGGCCAGTTCGCCCGCCTTGATATCCGGGAGGACGACGACGCTGGGCAATTCCTTGATCAGGTTTTGCAGGACGGTCGTGAACCGCTTCTTCTGCACGGGGGTCACGGGGTAGACGACGAGCCTGCTGCGCTCCTCGGCCTTGGCCGTCTCGAGCTGCTCGACGCCGCGGCTGATGATCTCGTGATCGGTGGCCGAGCCGACGACGATCAGGCGATCGTTGTAGGAGTCGTAGGTCACCAGGGCGCTGGGCACCAGCCCGGCAAGGACCGATTGCAGCGTCGGCGGGTAGCGATCCTTGAGCGGGTAGAATCGCAGCTCCGTGGCCGAACGCGCGGCCGGCTGGCCCTCGACCGGAGGCGGCATGAGGCGGTCGAGGGTCGACCGGATCGTTGCATGTTCGCTCGGATAGGCGAAGACCACCATGCTGTTGGTGGCCTTGTCGATGTTGACCTGGACGCCGGGAAACAGCGATTCGAACATCGTCTTCAACGAGTCGGGGTCGCTGTGCGTGATCTCGTAGACTTCGACCAGTGGGACCTCGTCGGCGGTCGCGTTCCCGCCGAATTTTTCGATCACCGACTGGATGACCTCATGCTCGGCCCTCGTGGCGAAGGCCATCAAGCGATTGCTGCCGCGGTCGATATGGATTTCCGCGCCCGGAACCATCTGTTGGAGCGTGTTGAGAAAGGTATCGGCCGTCGGCTGCGTCGCCGCGGCCGCGGCGTCTTGCGGGTTCTCGCCCCTGAAGTAGCGGAAGGAGCGGCCTTCCTGGGGATAGTTCCGCCCGCCGCCCATCGGAATCCGCCGCCCGTACTCGTCGACCCGGTAACGGGGGATGCCGTAGCGTTCGCGGATCATGCCGGCGTTGCCGCCGGGCGCGGCGGCCGCGCTGACTTCCTTGATCGAGTAGATCTCCAGGTAGCGATCCAGCTCGGGCGGCAGGTCGGCCTCCATGCTTTCGAGCACCTTGGCGATCGTGGCCTGGAAGTTCGGTGTCGTGTACGCGTAGAGCTGGCCCCGCTTGCCGTCATACTCCAGCGTGACGTTCGGGATCATCTTGCTGACGACGTCCTGGACCGCCTTCGGATCGGCCTTGGTGATCGGATAGACGACCAACTCGGGCGGAATCGGCTTCTCCTTCGGCGGCTGCGGCTTCGGCTCCTCCTTTTTCGGCTGGGGAGGCTCGGGGACCGACTCGATCACGGTGCTGATCGCCCGCATCACGCCGGCCATGTCGCTGACCACAAGCTGCTTGGTCGCCGGGAGCGCGACGATCTTGCCGTGCGGCCCGAGGAGCGGCTTGATCTCCGCCTCGACCACCGGGACCTGTTTCCGCCCGAGAGGAAACTGCACGCTGACCAGTTCAAACTTGCCGCGGCGGTCGAGCTCCTCCAGGCTCACCCGGGGGATTAATCCGTCGGGGATCCCCTGCGAGAGATCATGGACAATCAACATCTTGTCGCGGCGGATCAGCGTGAAGCCTTTTGTTTGCAGGACGCCGTTGAGGATGTCGATTGCCTCTTCGGGCGTATACTCCTTCGTGTCGCTGTAATTGAAGGTGCCCGGCGGCGGATTGTTGATCACCAGGGAAAGGTCCGCCTGTTCGGCGAACCATTCGAGCACGTCAGCCCAGAGCTGGAAGCGGAAATTGAAGCGGATGCTCCGTCGCTGCAACGTATCGAGCCACGCGGCGCGCTGGTCGGCGGTAAGCACGTCGGCCAGTTTCTGTTCGGCCTCGCGGATTGCCCGGGCGCGCCCCTCCGCGTCGGCGGCGGCGATCGCCGCGGCGCGGTCGCTGAAAATCGCCGCGACCCGGGACCGCTGCTCGTCGGTCAACCCCATCCGCTCGGCGATCTCCGGGTGGACGAGCCTGGTGTAGCTGGTCTCGGGATCGTGGGCCCGTGACGGCCTGCCCGCCGGTCCGCCCGGCGCTGCCGGTCCGCCCGAACGATCGCCCTCAGGCCTCCTGCCCCTGGGGCCGCGGCCTTCGCCGGTCGGCCGCTGGTCCGGCTTGGGGGGCGGTGGCTCGGCGGGTTGAGCCGAACCGTCGGAAGGCGATGGCGAACCGCCCTTGGAGGGCGCCGGCGCGGCGGCCGGCTCGCCCGGCGACTCCGATGCGGCTGGCGGCGCTGGCTTCTCCGCGCCGGCCTCCTGAGACGCCGCGGGAGCGGGCTCCTGGCCGATGGCCAGCGAGACCCCGCCGAGCCAGACGAGCAGCGCCAACGGAACGCAATAGGCGGAACTGCGCGTTGGGAATCCGAGCACGATGTATCTCCAGGGGGAGTTTCAGTGTTTGGCGAGACCTGTTCTCCAGACTAATTTCAAATCTGGAAGACGTAAAGCAAGTAAACGAAAGTTCTTGCGCACACTTCCTGTTTTAACGGTCGTGCCGGTTATCGGCACCAATCCGCAGGGCGACTGCGCTGGGCAACAGGCCTATCGAGGCGGGATTGGGGCGGGCACGGCGATCGATGCCGACGGATTGTCCAGGCACCAAGCGCCGCTCGATGACGGTGGGAATCAAAGGCGTGACGGCAGGGCGTGCGTGCCCCTGTCCAGCAATTGGCGGCTCGGCGGAGTGCCATCCAACTTGTCAGAATGGACCGCTGCTCGGCCACCCCCGCCTCGCGATACCCTGGAAGTATACACGAAACGCATCGACTCCGAAAGTTTTTTCGATCGCGCAAAGTGGATCGACGCCGATCGGCCCCCCGAGATTCCGACCGCATTGACGAATGGTATCTTAATGATATCATTAAGATGGCCCGCGCGGCTGGTCCTCCGACCGTCGTATTGGCCGGGAGGCGATGCGTGCGTGCCTGGGAGCGGCGATTGGGGCGAAGCGAAGATGCGAGCGCGAAGAGCAGATTCAAGCGCTCAAGGGTGGGTGGATGCTGCCGGCGACGAGGGGCCTGGTTCTGGACGAGGAACGCAAGGCGGCCATGGTCAGCAGTCTCCTCGTCCTGCTCTGCGGCGAACGGGAAGCCCAGCCGGTGATCAACACCGGCGCACTCCAAGCGTGAGCGGCCGGCATGACCTCGCGAAAGTCTTTCCTGCTGCGAATCGACCCGCGACTGCACGAGGAGCTCGAGGCCTGGGCCCGGCAAGAACTCCGCAGCGTCAACGGCCAGATCGAGTTCCTCCTCCGCGAAGCGGTTGCACGGCGGCGGGGCGGATCGCTATCGGCGCTGGAGGAGGGCGATCCGCGGACCCGATCTGCTAAGTCAGATTGACATCCGCGGCCTGCCCGGATGGCGAGCTTGGACCGGCGTGTCTGGGCAGCGGGTGGCGTTTGCCAATCGCAAAGCCGCCGCGCCTACCAGTTTTCGGCAAGCACTTCGAAATGGGCCTGGGGGTGGGCGCAGGCGGGACATGCCGCTGGGGCCTCAGGGCCTTCGTGCAGGTAACCGCAGTTCAGACATCGCCAGACGACCGGCTCGGCTCGCTTGAACACCGTGCCCGACTCGACGTTGGCCAGCAGGCCGCGGTAGCGCTTTTCGTGCTGCTTTTCAGCGACGCAGATCATCTCCAGGACCTTGGCGACTGCGGAAAACCCCTCCGATCGGGCGACTTCCGCAAACTGGGGGTAGAGCTTCGTCCATTCCTCGTTCTCCCCGTTGGCCGCGGCCAAGAGATTCTCCGCAGTCGTGCCGATGACCCCCGCGGGAAACACCGCTCGAATCTCCACCTCGCCGCCTTCCAGGAACTTGAAGAAGCGTTTGGCATGCTCCTTTTCCTGGTTGGCCGTCTCTTCGAAAATCTGGGCAATCTGCACAAAGCCATCTTTTTTCGCCTGGCCGGCAAAGTAGGTGTAGCGATTGCGAGCCTGGGATTCTCCGGCGAACGCCGCCAGCAGATTCCGCTCCGTTTGCGATCCGGCGATCTTCATGGTTAAATGTCCCTGAGTTGGCTGAGACTGGAAAGCGATCAGTTTAGCTCCGGCGGCGCGTGTTGGGAATAGCTCGAACCGGAAGAGGAGGCAATCCTTGGCGACGGGGCGATTCGACGATCTGACGGACGTTTACGAGGCAATGATCGACTGGCCGAAACGTCTGGCCAACGAAGAGCCTTTCTTTCGCAGGCTCTTCGACCAGGCCGGCGCGCGGCGCGTCGCCGACGTGGCCTGCGGCACGGGGCGCCACGCCGCCATGTTTCAGGCCTGGGGCCTGCAAGTCGACGCCGCGGACATCAGCCCGCAAATGATCCGCAAGGCCCGCGAGCAGTTCGGCCAGCCGGACGGCTTGGCCTGGTCGGTTCGCGGCTTCGAGGAGCCGATTCCCGCCGAGCGACCGCTCGATGCGGTAACCTGCCTGGGCAATTCGCTGGCGCTGGCAAGCGACCGAGCGACCGCCGAACGCGCCCTGGCCGGAATGATCCGCGCCGCTCGCTCCGGCGGGCCGGTGGTGCTTCACCTGCTGAACCTCTGGCGTCTGGACGACGGCCCGGTCGATTGGCAGAAATGCCTCGTCTTGGACGTGCCGCAGGGAAAGTCGCTCGTGGTCAAGGGCGTGCAGCGCGTCGGCGATCGGGGATTCGTCCACCTGGTTGTGGCGCCGCTCGCCGCGCCCGGCGAATTCCAATCCGAGTCGGCGCCTCTGCTCTCCTTCGAGGTGGAATCGCTGCGGCAAGCCGCGCTTGCCGCCGGGGCGAGCAAGGTCCAATTCTACGGCAACCACCGGTTCCAGCCCTTCGACCGGCAGACCAGTGTCGACCTGATCATGGTCGCGGAGAAGTGAGCGAATGTCGAATGACGAATGTCGAATGACGGCTGAAGACCGAAAACGGAAAACTGAAAACTAAACGGAGCATCGCCATGAAGATGTTGAGTGCTCTTGCCGCTGTTGCCATCCTGCCGGCGTGTCTGCTGGCGGCGGTTCCGGAAAGCTTTGAAACAGACGTTCTGCCGACGTCGCAAGGCGATCTGCGGCTCACGTTCATCGGGCACGGAACGTTGATGTTCCAGTGGAATGGAAAGACGATCCACGTCGATCCGGTCAGCCGCTACGCCGACTATGCCCGGCTGCCGAAGGCCGACGTGATCCTCGTGACCCACGAGCACGGCGATCACCTGGACAAGGAGGCGATCGAAAAGATCACCACGCCGGCAACCGCCTTGCTGGCCACCCAGGTCTGCTGCGACCAGTTGGGAGCGGGCCAGGTGATGCGCAACGGGGACGTGCGGCGGGTGGCGGGCCTGTCTGTCCGTGCCGTGCCCGCCTACAACATCGTTCACATGAGGAGCCCCGGCAAGGCGTATCATCCCAAGGGCGAAGGCAACGGATATCTGATCACGTTCGGCGACAAGAACGTCTACGTGGCCGGCGACACCGAGAATATTCCCGAGATGGCGAAGTTGAAGAATATCGACGTCGCCTTCCTCCCCATGAATCTGCCCTATACGATGACGCCGGAGATGGTTGCGTCCGCCGCGAAGGTCATCCGGCCGAAGATTCTCTACCCTTACCACTTCGGCGACACGGACACCTCGCGGCTCGTCGAATTGCTCAATGGCGTGCCGGAAATCGAGGTCCGGGTGAGGAAGCTGGAGTAGTTGGCCGCTCGTCTTGCCCGGCTTCAGATCAGCCGGTCGGCCATCCGGCCGGTGAGCCGCTTGGCGCCCCAGACGGTGGCCGTCATGAAGGCCGACTTGAGGGGTTTGACGGCCATCGCCGCTTTCCAGACGGGCGTCCGCTCGAGTACGCCGCGGATCCGCCGCAGGGCGCGGTGGCTGAGTCGCTGATAGTCGTCGAAAAGCAAATCAGCGAGCTTGCCCCGCTCGATCGCCATCGCCACATAGCGGTCAAAGACCGTCTCCGGCGGGAGGATCTTGCTCGGCCGGCCGCGCATCTGAATCGCCCCGCGCTGGCATGCGCTCGAGCACACGCCGCATCCCAGGCAGAGCTGCTGGTCGCACACGGCGGAGCGGTCGGCGGCATTTCCCTCCGCGGCGGCCGGGCCGCGCGACCGAAGCGCGATCGCTCCCACGGGGCAGGCCCTCTCACAGGCCCCGCAGCCGCTGCAAGCAGCAGCGGCGGCGACCTGGGCGAACCAACTGCTCGTGGCAATCGCCGTGCGGATCTCGAACCGCCGGATGCCGTCCATCATCGCGCAGCAGCAGCGGCAGCAGTTGCAGAGGAAGGCCGCCCCCGCGGCGGATATTCTCGGCAGTCTGCACCAGGCCGGCTTCCTTCGCCCGTTCGAGAATCCGCAGCCCGGCGAGCCGATCGACTGCCCGCGCCGTTCCGTTGCGGATCAGGGTCTCCGCCGCGCAGCCAAGGGCCAGGCAGACGTCCTGGGGGGCATTGCAGGCGTGGCCGAGATGCTCCGCCTTGTGGCGGCAAGCGCAGCGCGACACGGCCACCCTTTTGGCCAACCCGATGATCCGCGTCGCCCGTTTCCAGTCGAGCACCTCGGTGTAGTCCTGGGGCAGCGATTCTTCCTGGATCAGCGCCCGGCCGATTTGCGTTTCCCGCTGATAGACGCTGTTGGCCAACCGGTCGTCGCCGCGTATGCATTCCTCGAACAGCCGGGCACAAGGTTGGGATTGGTCTGACTCGTCTCGCTGATAAACCGCACGGAACCGTCGCAGAACAGGAAGATCGCACCGGGAGCGAGCGTTTGCCGCCTGTCATGGTCGTTCCGCATCCCGGGGCCCAACTGCTATCGGCGGCCGGCGCGGCCATGCGTTACAATCTGGATTATCCCATCGTCCGGTGGCTCGGGAATCCCCCCTCGCCGCCACCCGTGCATTGGAGTCGTCGGGACCATGGACCGCAAGCTGCTTAGATCCACTTCCACGCCCGGAGGGCGAGCGGTTTGTTCTGCGCGAACCCGCCTTGCCCCTCCTCTGGTTGGAGAAGGACGGAATCCGCAGAGGCGGCCGCCTGAGACGCGGGTGAAGGAACCCGCCGTGCCGGTCTATCGGCATTTCCTTTTCGGTGGTCCTGAGCGGTTCCGCCTCTCGGCCGGCATGGTTTGCGGGCTGGCGGCCCCCGCCGGCGCCGCTGTGCTGCTTGGAGCGCACCTGAGGGGCCGAACGGCGCCAGACACCCTCGCCGCGGCCGTGGCGGCCCTGATCGTCGCGACACTTGCGGCGGCGCTGGTCGCGGGCTGGCTGGGACGCCGCACGGCAATCGCGGCCGCAGCGATCGTGATCGCCAGTTACAGTGCCGGCGTTTGCGACGCGGGCGCAGCCGAGACGCTGGGCGTCGCGGCGGCCGTCGCCGCAATCGTGGTCTTCGCCTTTGCGGAGCTTCCCAGCCGCGCGGCGGCGAGGCCGCGAAAATGGTTGCCGGCGGGGTTCTACCTGTGCCTCGTTCTGGCCGGCCTTCTTGCCGGCGGCGGTGGGCTTGCGGTAGCCGCCGCGGTCTCGCTCTGCGGACTGCTCCCCTGCCAGAGATGCTCCGGCCTGCGTTTTTTCGCTAACCGGAGGGGGCTGGCAACGGCGGCCGGTGGAATCGCCCTCTGGGCGGCCGCCGTCGGGTGGAGCGACCGCTGGACCTTCTCCGAGTGGTGCGGCCCGCTGGGCGAATCCCCCGCCGGCTGGATCGCTTCGATCCGCCAATCGGAGCCGGCGGCGCTCGCGGTGGCCTGCTTTGCGAGCCTGGCGGCCGCGTTCGTTGCCGGACTCGTGCGGGCCGGGCATGTCGCGGGCCCATACGGCAGCTTGATGGCAAGCTGGCTGGGCGTACCTTTGCTGTTGACCGTTTGCGGCGCGATCGGGCGGAGCCTCGCCGTCGCGGCGATCGTGCCCGCCTTGTCGGCCGCCGCGGCACCGGCGGTCGTGGAGGCGATCCGCCGCGGACGGCAGTTCTTGCGACGAGCGGATCCGGCGGCGAAACTCGCGCCCGCCCCCGCGCGGAGCATCCTGGACGAGGGGGCAAATGAGCGATTGGCGGAAGCGCGACCTGATGGTCTCCCGGCGGGAGCTTGGGAACGAGGTCGAAGCCAAGACGGGCCCTTGATTGGATGAATCCGCGGAAATCACGTAGACTCAAAGGGAAGGCTGTCAGCAGTCCCTCAAGCCAGTTTTTCACTGACGGCCGAGAGCGGATGATTGACGGCCGACGGCTGTTGTCGCGGACGGCTTTTCCGCTGGTGGCTCCCATCTTCACGAGGGTTCAGCGATGCTTCAAGCGGTGATGATGCTGCTCGGCTCGGTCGTCGGCCAGGCAGCCCCCGTCGCGGCGGACGAGTTACAGATTGAGGTTCGCCGCCTCGTGCGGCAATTGGACGCGCGGGAGCTGGTGGATCGCGAGGCGGCGGAAAAGACACTGATCGAGAAGGGGCCGAAGGTCCTCGACCTGCTGCCGCCGGACGGCGGGACGGCGTCTGCCGAAGTCAAGCTGCGGCTCGGTCGGATTCGCGTCCAGCTCCAGAAGCAGCAGGCGGCCGCCGCCGCGGCCGAGTCGGAGATCACGCTCAAGGGAGAGCGGCTCGCGCTGGACGAGATTTTCCGGTCGATCGAAGCGCAGACGGGCAACAAGATCGCCGTTTCCGCAGGCGGGCAGGGGCCGGCAATCGCGCCGGTGCGGCTGACGGTCGACTACTCGAACGCCCCGTTCTGGCCGACGTTCGACGAGATTCTCGACCGCACCGGACTGACGCTGTATTCGTTCGCCCCCGACCGGTCCCTCCAGGTGAGCAGGGCGAGAGACGGGGCCATATCGCGGAGAGCGAACGCTGCGTACAGCGGCCCCTTCCGTTTCGCCCCCGCCCGGATCGATGCAAGCCGCGATCTCCGCACGGCGCGCGATTCCTCGTTGGCGCTGACGATCGAAGTCGCCTGGGAGCCGCGATTCCGACCGATCAGCTTGCAGCAGCGGATGAGCGAGATCGAGGTCAGCGACGAACGCGGCAAGCCGCTGCCCGTGGTGACCGGGGAGGCAATCCTGGAGATTCCCGTGTCGGCCGAGGCGATCGGCACGGAGATTCGCATTCCGATCGAGGCGCCGCCGCGGAGCGTCGAGAAGATCGCCCAGCTCCGCGGCGCGCTTCGCGCGCTGATGCAGGGCAAGTCCGAGACGTTCACTTTCGAGTTGCCGAAGGCCGAGAAGTCGGAGCAGCGGGCGGCCGGCGTGAGGGTGATTCTGGAGCAGGTCCGCAAGAATCGCGACGTATGGGAGATTCGCATCACCGCCCGGTTCGACGACGCCGCAGGCGCGCTGGCCTCGCACCGCACCTGGGTCTACGATAACCCGGCCAGGCTGATCACGCCGTCGGGCGAGGAGATCCCTTTCCACGCGTTCGACAGCGTGCGCCAGACCGAAAATGAGGTCGGCGTGGCCTACTTCTTCGGAATCGAGGGGGACTTGCAGGGCTGCAAGTTCGTGTATGAAACAGCCAGCAGCGTGCTCAGCGCGAGTTTTGACTACCAGTTCAGCGACATCCGCCTGCCTTGAGGCTCTGTTGCACGCCCAGCGGGTCGGCCGGGTCGAGGGCGCAAAGCTGCCGGGCGACTCGTTGAGCCGTTTCCAGCCGGCGCAGTTTGAGCAGGGATTCGACCAGCCCCTTGCCCGCCTCGTGAAACGCCCGGTTGGCGGGCCTGGCGTGGGGCAGCGTGGCGTCGGGCGGGCGGCCGGCCATGGCGTCGGCGCCCAACTGGAAGGCCGAGCCGAAATGGGCTCGCGCCAGCTCGAAATCGCCCGCGGCAAAAGCGATGTCGCCGAGCAGCTTATGGGCCTCGAGCAGATGGCGGCAGCCTTCCAGGAGCCACCGCAATTCGTCGACGGCAATCTCGATCTCGCCCGCGGCGAGCATCGAGCGGACTTCCTCCATGTCCTCCGCGCGCTGCCGGACGGAGGCGGGAAAAACCAACTCGTAGCCCGTTCCGCCCGTGGGTCGAACCCGAATCGCGCTCGCAGCGCGGCGGCGCGGCGGCGGTTTTTTGCGTTTGCCCGGCACAGAGATGCTCCATGAGACCTGCGAAAACAACCAGCCTAATCCGGCGCCGCTGGAGCGTCTAGCGATGGGGAAACGCGCAACCGAAAAGACCCAGCCGGCGGTGAAGTTGCCCGATGCGGCGTGGCGCGCGCGGTTCCGCCGCCGGCTGCGATCCTGGTACGCGGCGCACGCCCGTGACCTGCCCTGGCGCCGGTCGCGCGATCCGTACGCGATCTGGATCAGCGAGGTCATGCTCCAGCAGACCCAGGCGGCGGCGGTCGGGCCGTATTATCGGCGCTTTTGCGCAGCCTTCCCGACCATCGAAGCGCTGGCTGCCGCGGGCGAGCAGGACGTGCTCCGGCTCTGGGAAGGCCTCGGTTACTACCGCCGGGCGCGGGACCTGCACGCCGCGGCGCGGTTGATTGTCGCCCGGCACGGCGGCAGGTTTCCCCGCGATGCCGCCGCGGTTCGCGCTCTGCCGGGCATCGGCCGCTACACGACCGGGGCGATTCTCTCGATCGCCTTCGACGCCCGCGAGCCGATCCTCGAGGCGAACACGGCGCGGCTCTTCAGCCGGCTGTTGGCCTACCGCGGCCCCGTTGGGTCGGCCCCCGCGGGACGGATCCTCTGGGCGCTGGCCGAGGCGGTGCTGCCGCGGCGCGGCGCCGGCGCATTCAACCAGGCGCTGATGGAGTTGGGCAGCCAGGTGTGCACGCCCAAAGCGCCCCGCTGCGCCTGCTGCCCGATCGCGCCGCTGTGCCGCGCCCATGCGCTGGGCATCCAGGCGGAGACTCCCCAGGCGAAGCCCAGGCCGGCCTTCGAACAGCTCCACGAGGCGGCCCTCGTCGTGCGGCGCGGCGGCCGGGTGCTGATCGTCCGCCGGCCGGCGGGGGGCCGCTGGGCCGGGCTCTGGGACTTTCCGCGCTATCAAATCGACCGCCAGCCGGCGGAGGCCCTGTTCCCGTTTCTCCGTCAGCGGCTGCGGGAACATACCGGCGTGGACGCCCAGCCGGGCGCACACCTCGCGCGGCTCCGGCACGGCGTGACGCGATTCCGCATCACGCTCGACTGCTACACGGCGAGGTTCCTCACCGCCGCGGAGCGCGGTCCCGACAGCGCGGAGCTTGCCTGGGCGACACCCGGCCGGTTGAACGAGTGCCCCTTGAGCAGTACGGGGCGCAGGTTGGCGGAGCTCGTGGCCGGGTGAAATCGGGGCTTTCTTCGTCGGCGCGCAACGGGAGGGAACTCCGTTCCGGCAAGCCTAATCGCGGAGCGCCGAATCGATCAGTCCATACGCCTCTTGGCGCATTTCATCCGGAAAGTCGTGCTCGCAGTCGGGGTGCTTGACCACCAGCTTGCCCTCGCCGCCGAGGAGCTTGTAGATGGCAGTCGCGGCCGCTGCACACCGATCGACGCTTTCTGCCCGGAAGTTGCTGTCGCGAAGCGGCGCGTTGACAAACAAGGGGCGGGGGGCCAAAGCGCCGAGGAGTTCGGGAAAGTCGAAGGGGATCTCTTCCAGGCGGCCGCGGTAGTTGGACATCATCGGCATGTAGCGGATCTGGCACCAGCCCTTGCCGAAGTACCAGTTCCGTTCGTTTCCATCGTAGTAGTCGAGATACGAATCGAAGCCGCAACTGCTGACCAGCACGGTAATCCGGGGGTCGAAGACGGCCGTGTAGATCGTGTTGTGCCCGCCCAGGGAATGGCCGATCGCGGCGAAGCCGCGGGAGGCGTCGACGAAGGGGAGCGAAGCCAAGAGGTCCAGCCCGCGGATGTTGTCCCAGATCGCCTTCATCGTCCCGCTGAGATAGCCGAGGCGCTCGAGGTTCGGATAATAGTCGGCCAGGTGCGGGTAGGAGGGGGAGAGGGTCACATAGCCGCGTTCCGCCAGCTCGGCCGCATATTGCCTCCCCGCGCGGCCGCCGAGGCCCACAACGACTTTGTGGCCCACCGTGTTGTCCGTCGGATGGAGGCAGAGCACGGCCGGCGCTTTTCGTTTCCCAGCCAGCACGTCCTTGGGGATGCACAGGTAGGCCGTGGTCCGCGATTCCGGCTCCGACTGGTACGTAATCAACCGCCGCAGGTAGCTACCCGCGTCCGTTTCTTCCTCGCCTTTCATTTCCAGCGGCACGCGCCGCTCGTCGCCGGGCAGCCTGCCCATGACTTCCTGCATCCCGCGGAGGACTTCCGCCCGGCGATTCTGCCACTCCTCGGGCGTGGTGACTTGCCGGACCGCTCCCTGCGAGTCGTGGTATTGGAGGAGGTCGTAGCGGTCGAGGCGGCCTGGTCCTTGCGCCGACGCAAAGGAACAACTGAGGAAAATCGCCGCGGGAGCCAGGACGTGTCGGAGCGTGGCCATGGTCGTTCTCTCGCCAACGGGGTGTTTGAATTGTGGTGAATTGGCAGCCGATAGAAATGGCAATTCCCATGCGTTCATGCTCCCGGCGATTATAAGATGGATCGCCGATCGATGCACTCACAGACGAACGGAATAGGGGGCCACCCATAAATCGCGGCAGAATAGCCCAGCATAGGGCCACCGATAAACCTCTTTGATTTCCGCTTCGCCCTAACAGGAGCGCAAATATCGCCCTCGCCATCATCGGTCCCCACAGCTCCATCGCCCCCATGGGGGGGCGTGTTTACCGCGACAGGCGTGCAAACACGTCTGTCTGAGCGTCGACACACCTTGAGTCGCTCGACCGCTCCGCGGAGTTGCCAGGGCTGCTTGGCATCAACTATTGTAGGGGTGGCGCCTTTTGACTCTGTGGGTGGCACCTTTTCGCATTTCTGCCTCGCATCGACTATTTTTATGGGTGGCACCTTTTGTTATCGGTTTGTTGCCGTGTGGTTCCAGCGGGCATGACAGGAGTGACAACCCCGTGGACAATCATCCTAGATGTTCTCACCGAGTGATCCTTGTTGCGCTGCTGGTTTCGCGTTGGCTGCCGGGGGCCGGCCCGGCTGAGGCCGCCGACTGGCCGACTTATCTGGCCGACTACAGCCGCAGCGGCGTAACGCAAGAGAGCCTGGCTTTTCCCTTCGAGGAGAGCTGGGCGCACCGGTCGGCGCACGCGCCGCGGCCGGCATGGCCCGATCCGGCTCGGCGCGACGTGACCAATCGACACGAAGGCCTGCGGGCGGTGATGACGTTCGATCGCGCGTTCCAAACGGTCAGTGCCGGAGGGCGGGTCTTCTTCGGCTCGTCCGCCGATGACAAGCTCTACGCGTTGGACGCGGAGACGGGCGGGATTCTCTGGACTTTTTTTAGTGGCGGGCCCGTGCGGCTGGCGCCTACGATCGCCGGCGGCCGTGTCTATTTCGGATCCGACGACGGTTGCGTGTATTGCCTGCGAGCGAACGACGGTCGGCTGATTTGGAAGCACACTCCGGCGGAAGCCCCCGCCTTTCTGCCCGGCAACGGCCGGATGATCTCCCTGTGGCCCGTTCGCACAAGCGTCGTCGTCGAGGATGGCGCCGCCTATTTCGCGGCCGGGTTGTTTCCCCAGCAGAAAGTCTACCTGGCCGCGCTCCACGCGGAGAACGGCACGATGAAATGGAAACGCGAAGTGGCCATTTCAGCCCAAGGATACCTGCTGGCCTCCGCACAGCGCCTTTACGTGCCGACAGGGCGAACCGCCCCCGCCATCTTCGCCCGCAACGATGGGCGGCCGCTGGGCGAAGTGCCTAGCGCGGGGGGGGCCTATGCGCTGTTGACCGGCGACGCGGTTGTCGCCGGGCCGGGGCGCGGGCCGAAGCAACTGAATCTGGTCGACGCCCGGACGTCGGAAACGATCGCGACGTTCGACGGCCTGAGAATGGTGGTCCGGGGCCCGATCGCCTATATGCAGTCGGAGACCTCGCTTTCCGCCTTCGATCGCCTCCGCTACGCCTCGCTCGCCGCAGAACGCAAGGCCCTCGTCGCGGAACTGCAGCAGCTCAAACGCTCTCGGCAGGCGTCCGACGCAGATCGGGCGGCGATCGACGCGATCGATCGGCGATTAGACTTGTTGAGCAAGCGGTCCAGCCAGCTCGCGGAGGAATTCCCTCGCTGCAACCTCTGGAGCACGGCTTGCCAGCTGCCGTTCGCAATCATCGCGGCCGGCGATGCCCTGATTCTCGGCGGGGACGGCGAAGTCGCCGCGGTCGATTCAGCCAATGGGGGCATCGTGTGGACGGCGCCGGTATCCGGAAAGGCCTATGGGTTGACCGTGGCGGACGGTCGCTTGCTGGTGAGCACGGATCAGGGATCGATCCACTGCTTCACCCCATCCGCCGAAAAGGGGCCGCGGGCAGCGGAGTCCCCTCCCACGGCCCAGTCGCATCCCGATGCCACGGAAGAAAGCTGCCGCGATGCCGCTCGGATCATCTGCCAGGAGAGCGGCGCCGGACCGGGGTACGGCCTTGTGCTCGGCTGCGAGACGGGCGGCTTGGCGCGTGAATTGGCAACGCGGACCGATTTGCGGATGATTGGCGTCGAGCGCGATCCGGCTCGAGTGGCCGCCGCGAGGGCAGCACTGGACAGCAGCGGCCTTTACGGTCCGCGCGTTGTCGTCCATGAGCAAACCGGCGACGGGCTGCCCTATCCGCCGGGCTTTGCCAACCTCGTCGTCTGCGAATCGCTGCTGGAGACGGGTCAATTGCCGGCGTCCGCCGACGAAGTGGCAAAGGTGCTTCGCCCCTGCGGCGGGCTCGTTGTGCTCGTGGCGCGTGGCGAGCAAGTGACGGCCGCCGAGTTGAAAGCATGGGGGGAAGGGCGGCTGCCCGATTGGCGCGTGGTCGAGCGAGAGGATTGGCTCGTCGGCGTCGGCAGGAGAGATGCTCTGCCCGGCAGCGGCGAGTGGACGCATACCTATGCGGACCCCGCCAATACTTCGTGCAGCGGCGATCGCCTGGTCGGCTCGCCTCCGCGCCTACAGTGGTTCGGCGAGCCCGGGCCGCGACGCATGGTCGATCGCCATATCCGCAACGTGCCGCCGCTGTACAAGGACGGGCGGCTGTTTATACCCGGCGACCAGGTCGTATTCGCCGTGGATGCCTACAATGGCATTCCGCTTTGGAATGCCGAAGTGCCGAACTCCCGACGATTGGGCGTCTTCCTGGATACGAGCAATCTCGTGGTCGACAGTCGGGCGCTATACGTTGTCGCCGGCCGGGAGTGCCGCCTGTTCGACGTGCGCGCGGGTCAACCGCTGGGCAGCTACCAAGCGCCGCCGGCGGCGGACGGCCAGGCGACCGAATGGGGGTATCTTGCACGCACCGCCGACCTGGTGCTTGGAAGCATCCGGCGCGAGGGGACGACCTACCGGCAGATCACCCGCGAAGCCGAGCTGGACGAAGAGCCCGTCTGGTATCCGAACATGCAGCTTGCCACGAGCGATTCGCTGTTTGCCTTGGACCACTCCGGCGGCACGACGCGCTGGACGTATCGTTCCGGCCGCGTGATCGACACGACTCTCACGGTCGCCGGCAATCGGCTCTTCTTCCTGGAAAACGACGCCGCCACATCCAGCACCTCGGGTCGGGTGGCCATGCGGGAAATTGTCCAAAGCGGCCAGACGTTCCTCGTGGCCCTGGATCTTGGCACGGGAGAGGCCGTCTTCCGGAAACCGATCGATGTGCGCAGCTTTCAACAGCCGACGTATCTCAGCTCTTCCGCGGGCGTGTTGCTGTTGAGCGGCTGCCGAATCGCCGGCGGCGAACACATCACGGCAAGCGGGTCCGCGGCGCTGCGGCAGCAGCGCGGAGGCGAATCGATCCACTACTGTCTTCAAGCGTTCGACGCCGCCACGGGGAACCCACTCTGGCAGGCCGAGCATCCCACGAAGCTCGAGGTTCGCGGCGGCCACGGCGAGTACAACCAGCATCCCAACCTGCTGGGCGGCACGGCCTATGTATGGCCGTACGCCTACGATCTGCGGACGGGGAAACGGCACGAAGACTGGACATTCGATCGCCACGGGCACGGCTGCGGACTCGTCTCGGCGTCGGCCGACTGCCTGTTCTGGCGGGGGAATAACCCGTGGATGCGCGATCTGCGGCAAGGCGGCGCGGCCGTGCGACTCAATCAAGTCACAAGGCCGGGATGTTTCATCAATATGATTCCCGCCGGAGGTTTGATCATGATCCCGGAAGCCAGTTCCGGATGTGTCTGCGGCTATCCGATGCAGACCTCGATGGCGTTCGGCTCTTGGTGAAAAATGAGGCGCCCTGCGAGCTTGGGGCGACCGGAGTCGCCATGCTGCCGCCTCCCGTTCCCTCCCCTCCTTGCGGTTCTGCGTGCGCAATTGCCAGACGAACGATCCGTCTTCCTGCCGGCGACGAAAGATCAGTCCGCTTGCCCGACCCGCCCGGTTGCCGACGATTTGGGCGTTGCATACCCTTTTGCACGGCTTGATTCTCTGGGCGGCCCCCTGGCCGCTCCCCCTGCCAAGGGACGCCCGGCAGGCAACCCCTTGAGACATCCTGCCGCCTTGGTGGGAGTTGAGCATGCCCCTACATGCAAGCCATTTCATCCCCACACAGGTGCTGCTCCCAACCTCTGCGGCGGGGCACGAAGCGCGGCAACCAGCCGTGCCTCGTCTTTGACACGCACGCCGCAGAGTCGGAAATGGCCACTTAGCGAGGGTTGACACGGTCGATTTGCGTTGTTTCACTTAAGACACCCTGGTTACATCCTTGCGAGGATTTTTGGCGACACAGACCCTCCCCAAACCAGTAGAGGTCTGCCATGCCTTTGAGTGTCGAGTCGGCGGGACAAGGCGCGACTGCGCCAAGATGCTTCGCGACGGGCACAGGACCGGGGTGCAGCGGGCGGACTCCAGAAGTCCACGAATGCAGGCACGCAGCTGAATGCACGGCTTCGGCCGGGCCAAACGGATGCCGCGCAAATGAATCGCAGGCCGAGCCGCACGCCCGGCGCGAGGCGGATTCGCCGCCACTGGGCCACGCGTCATGTCGCGCCGATGATGCCTGCCTGCTGCGGCGTGTTCAGGCCTACTTGCGGCTGCCGCGGCACGTCCAGCTGTCGGGGTCGCCGCTCGATCGCTGCTGGAACGAATTCTATCGAAGACACGCCGGCTCGGTTCGCCGCATCCTGCGGACCACGGCGATGTCGCCGGCGGATCAGGCCGACTGCGCTCAAGAGGTCTGGGCCGAATTGATCGCCCTTCTGGCCGGCTCGACGCGTCCGGCGATCGATCTGCCGCGCCATTTTCGCGCCTGGCTCTGGACGTTCACGCGTCGCAAGGCCGCCCGGCTGCTCACCAGTCGCAGCAAGCTCCCCATCTTTCTGCCGGCGGCGGTGATCGACCAGATCGCAAGCCGCCGTGATTCGAATCCCTATCCGGCCCCGCGACAGCAGGAGGACGCGCAGCGGGTCCGCCGCATTCTGGCCCTCTGCCGGCGCCATGCGTCCGAGACGACCTACCAGGCCTTTTGTCTCCGCTGGATCGCGGGTCTGGACACGCGCCAGATCGCCGAAAACCTTGAACTTTCG
>LSQX01087454.1_pt1 | contig 24334 bp, 21 predicted proteins | sample 654561 | NCBI WGS metagenome assembly LSQX01 (sample SAMN04489861, study PRJNA283612) | anaerobic digester metagenome | isolation source: 4 biogas reactors fed with cattle manure at either 37C or 55C with and... | place: Denmark: Kongens Lyngby | collected 2014
TCAGATGTGTATAAGAGACAGCTACACATATCAGTCCCCCACGCTGACGGCCGTAATTAATGCCGAGTCGTGCGCGTCCCTTAGAATAACTTCCTCCGATGTTGTAATAATGCAATTCATTTTCTCCTCCGTAATTCCATGAATCTGCTGCGAACACTGTAAAATAAGGATTAAAACTGTATTGAACAACAGCAGCTGCCCAATTTTTATCGTCTTGTTCCGTCCAAAGATGCTGCAACTCTACTGTAAGCGACTTACCCCTGTCAAACCTACGGATTCCTTCGATCACTGCTATTTGGGCGTGTATATCGCCTTCACTTCCTAAAATCCCTCCTTTTGAAACACTCTTATCGATGATAACATCCTGAAATGAAAGTACGGTACTCCATCTTGAGTTCCATCGGTTTTTAACTTCTATATTTACATCTCGGAAATAGCGCTGTCCTTTTCCTATAAACTTGACGTCGTAAGTTTGTTCCTCGCTATTGAAATCAGCATCAATACCTGCCCAATACGAAAAATTACCGGCTAATTTGGTTCCCACTTTTCCCAATGAAGATTCTCGGTCAAAAGTGTAATAAACGTCAAATTGCATTCCGACTTCTCCGGCACGTTGTTCATATTCGTCAAACAGCAATCTTGGTTGTGAACTATATACATAAATATTAGTCAGCATATAATCATGTTGCTTTGTGATTGCAGGAACGTAGTTTAACAATTGCTCATTATATTGATTTCCTTCTGCATATCGATTGGCATAAAAAGAAAAATTTTCCAATCTGCGGAATGTTGTATTGATTCCCAATCCGCTTCGTGCATATCCTAAATTCACCAAGAGAGCAGTTCCGTCAAACAACTGTGGAGAACTCACAAAACCATCAGTAACTATCACATCCGGATCTTTTGCTACTGCTTCAATTCCTCCATAAAAATTATTATACATCACATCCAACCGTCCTGAATAAGCATTTACAGTTGAAGGAATGCTGTCACTATTTTGGCTTGCCTGATAACGCCCTACATAACTGGCTCCAAATCTGATATCAACAGCCTGAACATTTAACAAATCACTCAGAAAAATATTGGCATCCAGCCCTTGCGTTACGCCTTCGGAAACATCAAAACCGTGACGTGTTTGTCCGTAAACTCCTGTCAAATCAAAAGTAGCTGAAGGTGCGTATTTTACACGAATTCCCTTCAATGCATTATTAATACCCAATTGGCGGTCTTCCCAAGAACGAAGAATAAGCCCACTTCCAAATTGCTCGTAAAAATATCCGCCGGTAACATCCAACGATTCATTTTTATAATTCAAATAATAGGTGCCTATTCCGTTTTGATTGTCCCAAGTGGGAGAATATCCGTAAAGTGCCAACGGCAAATAAGATTCATATTGTATTCCGGCAGTAAAATCTCCGAGACTATAATTTAATTGCAAATAATTATTGGCTCGAAACTGTTCGTCAGGCGCTGGAAAATCAAATTTTTCATCATCTAACAACCATTGCGAGTTTGATTCCAAACCACCAAAAAAGTAGCCGTTTTCTTGAGCAAACGCACTGCCGCATGCAAGAATTATAACACTCAATAATAACTTTTTCATTCAAAGAAAATTGAGAATCAATTAATTAGAAAACTCTTTAATCTTTTCGTATAGGGCAAATTCTGCGCCCGGGCTGTATCCGGAATGACGATATACAATTTTATTGTCTTTAACCAACAACGTCATGGGAACAGTTGCAGCACCAACGGCACGTTTAAAATCATGATTGGTGTCTAATAAAATCGTATAATCCCAACCTTTCCCGTTAACAAGCGGTCTCACGCGTTTTAAAGTGCGGGAATCGTCCACGGAAACGGCATAGAGTTTTACATTTGTTTCTGCCTGCCAATCTTCATAAACCTCACTAATGGCATCCAGTTCTTTTAAACAAGGAACACACCAAGTTGCCCATAATGAAACAATAGTAACAGCACTCTCGCTGCTCATGTCTTGCGAATTAAAAGTCTTTCCGTCAAGTGTTTGCAAATCAATTCGAGGAACATCATTTTGTCCGAAAACTACAGCGGAGCAAAAAATAAGACTTAAGAATATTATTCTTTTCATAAGGGATATATTTACAATTGAAAAGCAATATTAAGTTTTTTAAATATATTTCCCGTCTTTGTGAGAATGATTTTTTAAAATTCATGCAGTTCATTGTTTTTCGTTTTATCTTAGCAATCTCTTTTAAATACTATTGAAATGAAATTGACGCGTAACTTTTTGCTTCTATCGATTCTGATATTGGTTTTTTCATGTAGTCGAAAGGAAGACCCGATTAACCTGAACAACTCCAATCTTTCAATCGCTTTAAAAAGTGATGTCGGCACTTCTGATTCCGAATTAATTGGAATGAATACAACTGTCGTTTTTACTGTTGAAGGCAGTGACGGCGTGGATTATACCAACGAATCCAAAATATTTATTAATGACGAGGAAATATCGGGAAATACCTATTTTTTTGAAACTCCGGGGTTGTATGTTGCCCACGCTGCTTATGAAAATATTACGAGCAATGAACTCTCATTTGAAGTCTTAGTTCCGGATACTTATACACTTACCGTAGATTTTCCGAAAGCCCTGCGAAATCAACCAATTCGTTTTGGATTAATCAACGACCAGGGTGTCGATGTCTCTGATGATGCTGTATTTTTCGTAAACGGAAATGAAATAACCGGAAATGTATTTTCATCTGCTGTCGATGCTGAATATGAAGTGTACGCAACTTATACAATTCAAGATGAAATTTACACCACTGACATAGCTGATTTTGAAATTTTCATTCCTAAACGTAAAGTGGTAGTTGAAGATTATACCGGAACCTGGTGCGGTTTTTGTCCGGCTGTGGCTGTAGCCATCGATGAATTGCGAGCAGTCACTGAAGATGTGGCAGTCGTAGCGATTCACAAATCATCTTCTTCTATTCCCGATCCGTTGAATTTTGACAGAATCTCAGAACTTCAAGACATGTTTGATGTTGATAACGGATTTCCAAAAGCACAGATAAACCGAACCGTCCCGTGGCCCCGACCTTATAATTTAACAGAAGTAACCTCGATGGCAGGAAAAAACACCGATGTTTCTATTGCCGTAAACTCCCGCCTAAACGGAGACAATCTTTCAGTGACTGTGGATGTGATTTATGAAAACGGATCAACGCAAGGAGACAAATTGGTTGTTTATCTTTTAGAAAATGGTGTGGTCTCGCCACAAGCAAATTATTACGACCAAACACCCGGTCACCCCTACGAAGGAAAAGGAAACCCCATCGAAGATTATGTTCACAATGACGGGTTGCGCAATTCACTTTCCAATCTTTTCGGAGATGCTATTCCAAATTTACCGGCATATGAAGTCCATAGCAAAACGTATAATTTTACTGTTCCTTCCCATTACGTCGGTGAAAATTTAAGTTTTGTCATTATGGTTGTAAATTCTGAAAACAATGCCAAAAATGCGCAATACGCTAAAATTAATGAAAACAAAAGTTACGAATAAATCGTAAAAACAGAACAAAAAAGCCGTCGTAAAATTTACATCAGGACGGCTTTTTTGATTCATCTCTACACTTTATTTGTATTTTTTGAGCACCTTTTTGGTAAAATCAGATAAGACAAGTCGCCCTGAAATTTCTGCACGTTCTGCCAGCAATTTGTCCCAATCATCTGTGCCGTTCCAAATTATTTTCTTCATTTCTTTCATGGCCTCCGGATTGTATGAACATAAATTTTCAACAAACGATTTTAGAGCTTCATCCATTTCTTCAACTGATTCAAACAGTGCATTGTAAAGTCCTCGTTGATGTGCCCATTCTGCACTGTAAAAAGTATTGGCATCGATAGCAATTTGACTCATTCCGCTAATTCCCAATTTTCTTTCCACGGCAGGTCCAACCACAAAAGGACCAATTCCCACATTTAATTCACTGAGTTTGATAGCCGCATATTTTGTTGCAAAACAATAATCCGTAGCCGAAGCAACGCCTACACCGCCGCCAACAGCTTTTCCTTGAATCCGTCCGATGATGAATTTCGGGCATTTTCGCATTGCATTAATCACGTTGGCAAAGCCACTAAAAAATTTACGACCGGTTTCGGCATCTTCAATATTTATCAACTCCGTAAAACTGGCACCGGCACAAAACGTTCGATCCCCACCGCTTTTTAGCACAATCACTTTGACACTTTCATCATTTCCTGCAGACGTAATAGTTTCTGCAAGTTTGGAAAGAATTTCTCCTGGCAGACTGTTGTGAGCCGGATGAAAAAATTCAATCGTCGCTATGCCGTTTTCATTATTAATTGACACGTATGGTTCTGTCATAATTCAATTTTTTAAAAATATTTTTCACAAAAATAGTCTTTTTGTTGAGAAACATTTCCCGGCGATTTATTGCTTATTTTTAAAATCATAAATCAAGTTATACAGTACATCTTCACGTTGTATCTTTGCACAGCTATTGAATGTTATGCTAAAAAAAATCAAACTCGACTCTTTTGTCATTGCTATTCTTGGAAGTATCATACTTGCTTATGTATATCCGCAGCCGGCTTCTTCAGAAAGCAAAATTCCCATTGACATCATCGGCAGCATTGGAATTTCACTCATTTTCTTTTTTTATGGTTTAACTTTAAGCAATCAAGCGCTAAAAAGTGGATTGTCCAACTGGAAACTACACTTGACAATTCAAGGAAGCACCTTTTTGTTGTTCCCTTTATTGATTTTAATTTTTTATCCATTTGCAAAAAATACAGATTATGAACTCATGTGGTTTTCATTTTTATTTTTGGCGGCGCTGCCTTCTACAGTTTCTTCCTCTGTGGTGATGGTTTCTATAGCGAAAGGAAATTTACCGGGTGCTATTTTTAATGCGAGCATTTCCGGAATTCTCGGAATTCTCTTCACACCTTTCTGGATATTTCTGTTTATCCGACAAGCAGATTTTGATTATGATTTAAACCAAACATACATACAACTGATAACCGAAATTGTCATCCCACTGCTACTCGGGCTGTGGTTGCGACGCTTTTTTGGTGTATGGGCAAAAAACAACAAGCGAATGCTCACTTTATTTGATAAATCCATCATTCTGTTGATTGTTTACAAAAGCTTTGCGCGTTCATTTGAGGATCAGCTGTTTCACAACATTCATTGGACAGATTTTGTATTGATGGGTATTTTGGTCATTCTGCTTTTTATAATTGTTTACGCGCTTACCGGATGGATTGGAAAGCTTTTAAAATTTAACCATGCCGATCAAATTACCAATCAGTTTTGTTCCTCGAAAAAATCATTGGTACACGGAACGGTTTTCTCTCAGGCGTTATTTGGTGGCAGCAGTATTTTGGGAATGATACTGCTTCCATTGATGATTTATCATGCCTTTCAAATTTTCATCATTAGCATCATCGCCGTAGAAAAGGGAAAAAAACAAACACCTTCTCTAAAATCGGAATAATATATTTTGAAGATTAATTCATCTTCTGAGTTATTTATATTTTTCGTCAACTTCATTTATGAGCATTTTAATTTCTTGCTCTTTTCGTTTCGGATAAATTAGCAGCACATCCTCTTTGTCAACAATGATATAATCATTTAGTTCCTCTACAACCACAAATTTTTTTCTGGAAGTAAAAACAATATTATTTGAAGCTTCTCTATACAAAACTTTAGCATTTACGGTTGCATTGTCTTGTTCGTCTTTTGAAAGTTTATCGTAAAGCGCTCCCCAAGTTCCTAAATCATTCCAATCAAAAGTAGCCGGTTTCACATACACGTTTTCTGCTTTTTCCAGAATTCCATAATCGATGGAAATATTTTCAGCTTTCGCGTATTCTTTTTGTATAAACGCTTTTTCTTCAGGAGTGTTTAATTGATTCCATCCACTGAAAAAATGAGTGTACATTTGATTTAAATGGGTTTTATATGAATTTACGATACTCTTCACGCTCCAGATGAAAATTCCTGCATTCCACAAAAAATTTCCATCCGCTAAAAATCGTTTAGCAGTTTCATAATCCGGTTTTTCGCGAAATTGTTTTACTTTCTTGATTTCTAAATTTTCTTCCGAATCACTTTCAATATAACCGTAACCCGTATTTGGAAAAGTCGGGAGTATTCCCAGCGTCATCAGAATATCAGCTTCTTCCGAAGCTTTATAACAGCGAATTACATCGTTGGCGTAAGCTTCTTCATCTTCAATCCAATGATCACTTGGTGCGACAAGCATCAGCGCATTCGGATTCTGTTTCTGAATTTTCAATGCAGCCAATAAAATACAGGGTGCCGTATTCCGCATGGCAGGTTCCAGAACTACTTGTTGTTCGGAAATATCAGGAAGCTGTTCCAAAGTTAGTTGCAAATAGCGTTCGTTGGTAAGAATATAAATATTTTCAGCAGGAACGATTTTATTAATACGCGCATAGGTTTTTTGTAAAAGCGATTGTCCCGTTCCCAACATATCGTGAAACTGTTTGGGATAATTGGAAGTACTGACCGGCCAAAACCGAGAGCCGATTCCTCCAGCCATAATTACTGCAAAATAGTTTTGATTCATAGTCATTAAATTTGAAACTCCCCCGATTAAATTATTCTTTAATCAACTCTACTTCTGCATGGGGTTTGAATAAATAAAATTTTCCTGTCTGAACTTCTTCACATACATAACGTTTGACTTTTTTATTGCCTTTTTTAAAAATTCGACCGTTGTACAATCGAAACAAGCTGCCTTCAGGAATTTCAAAGATATAGTTTTTGTCATTTTCCGGGTCGTACTTTTTTAGTGCAAGTGCCAAATGGGTATCCGTATCACTGGAAGCCGTTGGATTTCTAAAATGACGTGCGAGAATGGGCAATAAATGCGATGGAAAAACTTCTGGGCGAAGAAAAGGAATCATTAAGTGTTGAAACGTTCGCTTCCATTCCAAGCCATGAGGCTTAATGCTAGTTCCGTACTTTTGAAATGCAACGAGGTGTGCAATTTCATGAACCAATGTTATCAAAAATCGATACGGATTTAAACTGCCATTTACGGTAATCTGATGTTGTCCTGTAGCCAAACGCCTGTAATCGCCATGACGACTTACCCGCTCATTTACTATTTTCAAATACACTCCATATTCCTTAATCATTTCAAAAACAGGAATCACCGATGCCTGCGGAACATATTTTTGTAGAATCTCAGTCATACACTGCAAAGAAACTCATTTTTTCCATAATCCTTCCCTTTTTGACATGATTAAAAATATTTTTTTAAGGTTAATAATTTGATTCATAAGACTTCTGTAACATGGCTTAAATATTTTAAAAATTCTCTTTGTTTATTGTCTTTGGTGATAGTACATTTGCACGCAATTTATAATTAATCTAAATAAAAATAATGAGAACAGTTACCACTTTAGCATTAATCTTTTTCGTTAATTTACTTTTTGCCCAGGAGCAAGCTTCCATCACAGGAAATATTTTTGATGATAACAACCAAACCATCCCTTTTGCTTCGATTTATATTGAAGCTTTAAACAAAGGAACAGCTGCTGATGAAAACGGTTTTTATAAGCTCGAAAACATTCCTTCCGGAACTTGGACGTTAAAGTCAAGTGCCGTTGGTTATCAAGTGGCGGAACGGACTGTTGAAATTACCGCTGATGAATCACAGGTAATTAATTTCACTCTCATTTTCGACAACCAACTGGAGCAGGTAGAAGTTTTTGGTAACCGAAACGATTCGCCTGATAAAATAGAATCTATTACGCGCCTTCCATTAAAGCCTTATGAGCAAATTCAAAGTATTTCGGTTATTTCCGGAAGATTAATTGAAGACCAAGGGGCACTTACCATTGCTGAAGCGACCAAAAACGTTCCCGGTGTTTATACGTTTTCTACTTATGGGAACAAACGTGAAAGTATGTCTTCTCGTGGTTTTCGGGGAATTCCAATACTAAAAAACGGCGTGCGAATTCATTCTGATTTTCGCGGTGTCGGAGTTTTGACAGATATGCAAGGCGTCGATAATATTCAAATTTTAAAAGGAACCGCATCCATTACTCAAGGAGTTGCCACCGATATCGGAAGTCCCGGAGGAATAATTAATATCGTTACGAAAACACCAAAATACAACTTTGGCGGAAATGTGAGTTTACGAAGTGGAAGTTACGGACAATTTCGACCTACTTTTGATTTGTTTGGTCCTGTAAATCGTCAGAAAACATTAGCTTTTAGAATTAACGGAGCCCTGGAACGTACCGATAGTTACCGTAGTAAAATAAGTAAAGAAAGTTTCTATTTTAATCCGTCGCTTTCTTGGAAAATAGACAACAAAACTACGGTAATAGCTGAAATGGACTATTTTCATGACAGCCGAACTCCCGATTTGGGTACGGTAAATCTCTCATCAAACGATGTGAATGCCATTTATGATTTGCCCTATCATCAATTTTTAGGATATGAAAATGACCGTTCAATTACCGAAAGTCAAAGTTTTGCAATTCGTTTGGACAGAAAACTATCTGATAAACTCTCATTAAAAGGTGCTTTCTACAATTCAAATTTAATGTTGGACGACAAAGGTGCCGGATTGGGTCGAGCCATTACCGTTGATGATGAAACACAATATCACATCCGACAAAGAAGTTACAGCACCTCTACACGAAATGATAAAAACAGCGTGCTTCAATTTGATTTGATTGGTGATAAAATTGCAACGGGCGCTATAACACACACTTTTCAAGTAGGATTTGATTACAGAGCCAACAGTTACAGCACCTCGAGTTTTGCTGCGGGTGTTCAAGATACCATTAATGTTTTTCAACCGATATCCAACGATTTACCAAGCTTAACTCTTAACGATGGAAATTTTGAAAGTGCAAAAACGCGTTCGCTCGGATTTGTACTTCAAGATGTTATTTCCTGGAATGAATGGTTAAAAACCTTTGTAGGACTTCGTTACAGCTCCACAGAAACCATTGCTGCCGTAGAAAACACCAGACACGATGCCTTCAATCCACTGGGCGGGATTATTGTTTCTCCATTTAAGAACATTAACTTGTTTGCTTCTTACACCAACAGTTCTTATCCACGTACCGCATCAAGACTCGGCAAAGATGGAGAAGAATTAGGGAACGAACGTTTTGATCAAATAGAAACAGGAATTAAATCCAGTTGGTTAAACGACCGTTTGCGTTTTAATTTGACACTTTACAGAATCAATAACAAGAATATCAACCTGCCTGTATATGATGAAACGTGGACAAATATTCTTTACTATGCCAAGGGAGGTAACGATCAGCGCCAAGGAGTTGAGGTAGAGCTAACAGGGCGTCCGCTGTCTAATCTTGAAATTATCGCCGGATATTCATACATCGATGCGCAATACAAAGAACACACTTCTTATGTGTATGGATCTGCACCTTTAAATACGCCTAAACATACATTTAACGGCTACGTTAATTATAAATTTAATCAGTTTTTAAATGGTTTATCGTTAGGTGCGGGTGTTTATTATACCGGAGAAAGACCTATTAACGATTGGTCACAAGGACCGATAACACACGAAGGAATTGTTCCCAATGAAAAACCTTTTGATGTAGATGCCTATACACTTGTAAATGTACAAGCCGCTTATCAATTTGACAATCACTGGAGCTTGCAGTTTACCGTAAACAACATTTTTAATGAAATTGGATACAATGCATACCGAACCAGTTTTATCAATCAAACTGATCCTATAAGTTTTTCAGGAACTTTAAAATATGCTTTTTAGGTAGGAAATAATGAATTATTAAATACAAAAGTTAGTAATAACTCGGTTTAGTGTTGAAAGGGTTTGGAGTCATGATTCCAAACCCTTTCATTATATAATAATTTTACAATTCAGAAAATTGTTCGATTCCAAATACAATCTATAAAATCCGTAAGTAAATGGAATGCCAACCCAATGCCGACAATGCGTGTTTTTTTGAAAAAAATCATAACCACATAAATTATCCACGCCCAATACGTATGCAAGGGATGAAAATGAATACTGCATCGATTGGGGTCAAAAATCGGATCGGCGAGCAAATGATCCAAATCAATAAGCATTGTTGCCAACATCAACAACCAGGCTTTTTTCCATTGATTTCTAAAAAATATTAAAGCAATCAATCCCGGTGCAAGAAAATGAAGGCTGTAATGAACCAGGGTTTGAAGCATTTGTCGTGTATTAACGAATCTGTATTTGGAAAATTAAGGCGTGCTGTTTGAAACTTGTAGAATTTTTCCGTTGTAAAATTGGTTGCCGTTTAATGCAAACTCCATAATATAAGACGCCATATCTTTTGGGTCACAATTTGCTTTCAAATCCGGAAATGCTTCCTGAAACATTTCAGTTTGTACAGCTCCCAGTGCAAGTGCATTAAATGTTGGACCTGACGCTTTGTATTCTTCTGCAAGCAATTCGGTTAAAGTTAAAATTGCTCCTTTGCTGCTGCTATAAGCTGCCAAACCCGGAAATTTAACGCTTCCTTGAATTCCCCCCATACTACTGATATTCACCACATGACCATTCTTATTCATAAAAGGGAGTACTTCTTGAATAAGTGCCACCGGTCCAAAAACATTTACTTCATAGGATTGTCTAAAATCATCTTGAGTCAATTTTTCAAAAGGCTCGTGAACTAAAAATCCGGCATTGTTTATCAGAATATCGACATGGTTAAACTCTTCCTGAAGGTATGATTTCAGCTTATGAAAATCCGATTCCTTTGAAATGTCAAACGCTATCGCTGACAGTGATTTAATTCCTAATTTTTTTATGGGTTCAGCATTGCGAGAGAGTCCCAAAACGTTGTGCCCGGCTTGAGCAAACGCTATTGCCAATTCAAAACCAATACCACGTGATGTGCCTGTGATGATGACATTTTTCATAAATACCATTTGAAAAAATCAAAAGTAATCAGAAAATAACTATCAAAAAAAGGATGATAAGTTTTATAAACCCGTCATCCCTTAACTATTAAAATAAAGTCATTAAAAAATTAGAGAAGATTAATCAATCCATCCACCGCCAAGTGCTCTGTACAAATTAACAATAGATTGAAGTCTTGCATTTTGAGCGGCAATCATTTCAAGTCCTGATGCCAATGCGCGTTCTTCAGCAGTTAATACTTCGAGATAATTTGCAAAACCATTGTTCAGCAGCTCCATCGAATAATCTACTGACAATTGATAGGCATCGTTTTCATTCTCTTTTAAAGAAATTATCTGCTCGGCAGTTTGGATAGCCACGAGTGCATCCGAAACTTCTTTTCCTGCGACAAGCAACGTATTTTTAAAACGCAAAAACGCTTGTTCTTGTTGTGCCTGAGAAACTTCGTATTGTGTTTTGAATCTTCTTCCGTTAAAAATCGGCTGCGTAAGTCCGCCAATAACACTTGCAAACAGCGAATTTGCATCAAACAATTTATCAATTTCCAATGCTTGTAACCCGCCACTTGCACTTAATGTCAAAGAAGGGTAAAAATTACTTCGCGCCACATTTGTAAGTTCAAATGCTTGAATGAGTTCGTATTCGGCTGCCATCACATCGGGACGGTTACTGAGTAAATCTGTCGGAACTCCTATAGTCAAAGGAACATCAATTTCTTGTTCTTCTAAAGAATTTCGTTCAAATTCTTGAGGCGAACTTCCCAATAAAATTGCCAATGTATTCTCCAAGAGCTTGGATTGTTCTTTTAAGTTCACCAAAATACTTTGCGCATTATACAGTTGGGCTTCAGTCTGCTTTACGCCAACTTCAGTAACACTTCCGGCTTCTTTTAATGCTTTGGTGGTTTCCAAACTTTTCGTACGCGTTGCAATGGTTTCTTCGGTAATCTTAATTTGCTCATCAAGCGCAAGCAACTGATAATACACCGATGCAATGTTGGCAACCAACCTGCTTTTTACTGCACGATGTGCTGCTACAGATTGTAAATAGACTGCATTTGCTGCTCTCTCATTGCTTCGGATTTTCCCCCAAATATCTGCTTCCCATGACAAAGCTCCCGACAATTCAAACTGATTAATCGAAGAAATTTGTCCGCCGTATTGGCTGCTTTCAGAAAACTCTTGATGCATAGCAACCGCTTGTGCATTAAGTGTTGGAAAATATGCAGCTTTTCCTTGTCGCAAATAAGCCTCTGCAATGTTTATTTGTTGTAATCCGATACGGATATCCATATTATTTTCCAATCCTTCTTCGATATAATCTTGAAGAATTTCATCCGTAAAAATTTCTCTCCATGAAATTGTTGCCATGGAAAGGCTGTCCGTCGAAAGTTGATCGGTTCTGTAAAGTGATTCGTCTACACTATTTTCCGGTCTGCTGTATTCTTTTGCTACAAAACAAGATTGAAGTGATAATGCAGTAAAAATTATAAAAATGCCCTTAGCTATTTTCATGATTCCCCTCATTTAATGGTTGTACATCGTCCTGAATTACGTCAGGAACTTTATTCATTTTATCTTGCAGCCATTGGAAGAAAATATAGAGAATCGGAATGATGAAGACTCCAAAAATAGTTCCGATTAAAAGGCCTCCCACTGCTCCGGTTCCAATAGCATTGTTCCCTCTTGCACCGATTCCTGTTGAAAATACTAAAGGAGAGAGTCCGATAATAAATGCAAAAGAGGTCATCAAAATGGGTCTCAACCGTGCGCGCGCACCTTCAAATGCTGCTTTGGCACGGGTATATCCGGCTCGGCGTCTTTGCATGGCAAATTCCACAATCAAAATTGCATTCTTTGCCAACAGTCCGATAAGCATAATTAAAGCAATTTGAAAAAACACGTTATTTTCCAGACCTGCTAATTTGGTTACTAAATAAGCTCCAAAAACTCCAATGGGTACTGATAAAATCACAGAAAACGGTATCAAATAACTTTCGTATTGTGCTGCTAAAAAGAAATACACAAACAATATCACCAAAATGAATATAAATGTTGTTTGATTTCCTGCTGAAATTTCTTCTCGTGTCAATCCTGAAAAATCAACGGTAAAATCTTGTGACAATGCGGTCTGACTCACTTCTTGAACTGCTCTAATGGCGTCACCTGTAGAATATCCCGGGGCGGCAGCTCCGTTAATTCGCGCAGAATTAAACAGGTTAAATCGTGTTACTGACTGCGGTCCGTAAACCTTTTCCAAGGTGATGAATTGTGTAATCGGCGCCATTTCATTTTGTGCATTTCTTACGTAAATCTGATTAAGACTTTCCGTCGATGCACGATCTTCAGGAAGTGCCTGTACATAAACACGGTATTGTTTTCCGTATTTGGTAAAATCAGCAGTATAAAGACTTCCTATATAACCTTGCAATGCACTCAGAATAGAAGTTACACTCACCCCTGCTTCCTTGGATTTTGCAATATCCACATTGATTTCATACTGTGGATAATCCGTATTGAAAGATGTTTGCGCATACATAATTTCAGGACGTTCTAACAGCGCATTAATATAATCTTGTGCAGCATCGTCCAATTCTACAAAGCTTCCTCCCGAACGATCGAGAAGTTGAAGTTCAAATCCTGATGACACTCCAAAACCGGGAACGCTTGGCGGTTGAAAGAAAAGGATGTTGGCATCGGGAATGGTTGCTGCAGCAGCAAATAATTTCCCAATGATGGCTTCTACAGATTTATCACTATCTTTTCTTTCATCCCAATGATCGAGTTTAATAAAACTAATTCCGTAGTTGCTTCCGGCACCGCTCATCATACTAAATCCATTTACAAGAGATACGTGACGAATTCCGGGAATCTGCACGATTTTTTCACGCATTTCCTGAGTGGCGGCAACAGTTCGATCTAATGATGCACCGGCGGGCAATTCGATATTAGCAAATATCAAACCTCTGTCCTCATCGGGAACAAAACCTGTAGGCATCGTGTTTGAAGCCCAAACTATTCCGGCGGTACACGCTGCCAGAAATACCACTGTAATCCATTTATGTTTATAAAAGAAACTCAACGAGCGAACATACCGATTAGTCGCTGCCTCAAATGCTATATTAAATTTGGCAAAAAAGCGACCCAAAAGACCTTTCTTCTGAACTTTTTCATCATGTGATTTTAAGAACAACGCACACAATGCCGGGCTCAGGGTCAGTGCATTTACTGCCGAAATGATAATGGCAACAATTAAGGTAACTCCAAACTGTTCATAAAACACTCCGGTTGGTCCCGTAATAAATGTTACCGGAACAAATACAGCTGCCATCACCAAAGTAATTGAAATAATGGCTCCCGTAATTTCATCCATTGCTTTGTATGTAGCTTGTCTGGCAGATTTTCCTCCTTCTTCCAATTTTGCATGCACCGCTTCCACAACCACAATGGCATCATCAACCACAATTCCAATTGCCAGCACCAAGGCGAACAAAGTCAACAAGTTAATCGAATATCCGAATAAATTAAGAAAGAAGAACGTTCCGACAATCGATACGGGGACGGCTATTGCCGGAATTAAAGTGGAACGAAAATCTTGAAGGAAAACAAATACAACTACGAAAACCAACAAGAATGCTTCAATTAATGTAACAATTACCTTATTAATTGATGCATCCAAAAATTCGTTAGTGTCAAAATTCACATTATAATAGAGCCCTGTCGGAAAATCTTTTTGGAGTTCTTGCATTCTTGAGTGAATATTTCGAATAATCTCCTGGGCATTAGAACCCGGGGTTTGATAAATTCCCATACTCACACTCGGGAATCCGTTCATAAAAGACATTCCCCCATAGTTTTGAGCATCCATCTCAATTTCCGCAATGTCTTTTAATCGTAAAAATTGACCGTTTCCTAAAGCTCTGATAACGATATTCTCATATTCCTCTACCTCATCATAACGACCGCTGTATGTAAGTACATATTCAAATGATTGTGCATCATTTTGACCCAATGAACCTGCGGCTGCTTCACGACTTTGTTCCCGGATGGCAGCAGTCACATCTACAGGTTCCAAATTATAGGCAGCAAGTTTTTCGGGTTTAATCCAGATACGCATCGCATATTCTTTAGCACCAAAAACACTTACATCACCAACTCCTCTTACCCTTTTTAGTTCGGGAAGCACATTAATGTTCAAATAGTTTTGGATGTATGTTGCATCATAATCCGGATTTTCAGAATAAACCGAGAGGAACATCAACGCACTTGTTTGCTGTTTTTGAGTAATGACTCCGGTTTGAATCACTTCCTGAGGCAACAACGGATTGGCACGTGCCACACGGTTTTGAACGTTTACGGAGGCAATATCAGGATCAATATCCGGTTCAAAAAATACATTGATGCTTGCGCTACCGTTATTACTTGCGGTTGAAGTAATATAGGTCATTCCTTCAACCCCGTTAATTTGTTCTTCTATGGGAATAATCACACTTTCCAGAACAGTTTGAGCATTTGCTCCCGGAAAATTGGCTCGTACTTGAACAGTAGGTGGCGCAATATCCGGATACTGCGTTGTCGGTAAACTGGAGATTCCCAAAACTCCCAAAATCAAAATAATGATCGAAATGACACTGGAAAGTACAGGACGATCTATAAATTTTTTAATCATAATTTTTTATTTGAATACGGGTTTTAGTCCTCTTGCGATACTGTCAAAAGCAACTTCTTGAGCAATAATGGGCGTGTTGTTTCTCAATTTCGATACGCCTTGTGCCACAATTTTATCGCCCACCTTAATGCCTTCGTTTACGATGTAAATATTTTCTACCCGATCCTTAACGTCAATCGTTCTTGATATTGCCAAAGTGTCGCCCTGTACTTGATACACATAGACAATTCCTTGTCTTTCATATGTAGAAGTCACCGGAACTAAAGTAGCATCTTCGTGAACCGTAGGAATTTTAATTTTCCCACTGTACCCGCTTGACAAAATATGATTTGGATTGTCAAATATTGCACGGAAAGAAACGCTTCCCGTACTGGCGTTTACTTGAGAATTAACCGTTTCAATAACTCCTTCAATAGGATATTCCATTCCATTTGCCAATAATAATTTTACTTTAGGCAAATTCTTTATTTTATCTTGTAAGGTTTTTCCTTCGCTGTTTTTAATGAAATCCAAATATTCTTTTTCATTTAAAGCGAAAAAAGCATAAACTTGACTGACATCAGCTACCGTAGTCAAAGGTTGGGGAGAAGAGGGACTAACCAATGATCCTTCACGAAAATTAATGGCACCCACATAACCGTCCACAGGACTTTTAATGGTAGAATAGCCAATATTCGCTTCGATAGAGCCATACACACTTTTTGCTTGTTCCAATCTCGCTTTGGCAGTTTCTAATTGAACCGCACTGATAATGTTTTTTTCAACCAGCGGTTTCAATTTATCAACTTCCACCTGTGCGGCGTTCACATTTGCCCGAGCTGCAGCCGCTTCTTGATTGAGCGATTCGGTTTCCAAACGAAACATTATTTGTCCACGTTTTACCGGTTGACCTTCATCAACCAACACTTCGGTGATGTATCCTGAGGTTTTGGCACGTACTTCACTGTTGATGATTCCTTCTAATTTTGTCGGATAAGTGTCGTATCCGGTGATGGTTTCAGAAGGAATGGTAATTACAGGATAGGGTCTTGCCTGCGGCATCCGTTGTTGTTGATTGGATTTATCATTGCAACTACTTAACAGTGCCAGAAACAGCACGGGCAGGACAAAATATCTGAGTGATTGTCTTTTCATTTTAGGCAATTTATTCTTGATTGTTTTTTGATATCAATTTTTCTTTTAGTGACTCCATCAATTCTGAGGCTTGATTTAGATATGTTAAATACATGGTATGAAAGTCTAAGTCAAAATAGTCTTCAGAATCAACAGCCAATTGACTGTTTACTTCTTTTTTATAAGCTACAATTTCGTTGTGCAACTCTTTTTCTTCTCTCCAGCGTGCTATCATTTCTTCTATAGACTTCATTAATTCATTAGGGTTTAAAATAAAATATTTTTTTCTGTCACCCGGTTTGGTATAATAAGTCACTCTTTCCTTTGCTTGAAGCGTATTCAAATGCGTAGAAATAGTACTTTTACTGGCATTTAATTCACACACAAACGAATCAAAAGTCGTTCCTTTCTTTCCCTGAAGTATTAATGTGGCAAGGATACGAGCTGCCAAAGGTGCCATCGATTCTTTATGCTCGATATACACACCTATTTTTTCTACCAATTTTTCTTTTTTTGTCTTCACCTGGGATAAAACTGAGGAAAATCGAGCGCAAATATACGATTGGTTCTGTACTAACCGAACATAGTTAGTCCAAAAAGATTGTTAATTATTTTGTTATAAAATTGTTACGAAAATTGACTCCATGCGATATGGAATCCTAAAACAAAAAAACTTTTCACTTGATAAGCTCGGAATAAAGCATGTCAAACGCCGTATTCAAAGCCTTTTCAATCACTTCCGAACGGTCTTTTCCGAAATTAAATTTTTTAGTTATAACGCCTTCAGGTGTAGCGATTCCGATACAGACCGTCCCGATCGGGTCTTCTCCCTCCCCTTTAGAAGGTCCTGCAATTCCTGTAGTGGAAATTGCATACTGCGAATCGAACACACGACAGGAACGTATTGCCATCATCTTTGCAACTTCTTCACTTACCACATTGTATTTTTCGATATAAGCAGCAGGAATTCCGAGGATTTTTGTTTTTAAACTGGTTTCATAAACTACAGCGCCGCCCTTGAATGTTGAAGATGCATTCGGATACTGTGTGATTTCTGCAGCAATTCTTCCTCCGGTACAGCTTTCTGCAACGCTCATAAATTGTTTTTTCTCCTGCAGCAATTCACCAATTTTTTGAACAAGTTTTACGCCTCCCAAAGTGGATTTTATAGCGGATGAATCACGTTCGTTTTGCATTTTGTATAATTGAATTCAGTGAGAATTGGGTTCATTGATTTCAATGTTCTTACTGAAGCTGTTCCAATAATTCAAAAATACAAGATTCCGCGATTGTTAAATTACTATTTAGAATTTATTTCACTTTTATCTGAAAAATTTCCCGATTACCGATAAAACCTTTGAGGATATCGCCTTCTGCTATTTTTCCGACGCCTGCGGGAGTTCCCGTAAAAATGATATCTCCTGTTTTTAAAGTGAAGTATTGTGAAATAAATTCGATTAATTCGTCAAAATCCCAAATCATATGAGCCGAATTTCCTTCCTGGACAACCACATCATTTTTGAGCAAAGAAAAATTGATGTTCTTTAGATTATCAAATTCAGTCTTATTCACAAAAGAACCTACCAACGCCGAGCCGTCAAAAGCTTTGGCTTTTTCCCATGGCAATTTCTTTTCTTTCAATTGTTGTTGTAAGTCCCGAGCGGTAAAATCAATTCCCAATCCAATAAAGTCATAATATTTATGAGCAAATTTTCTGTCGATGTATTTGCCGACTTTCTTGATTTTTAGCAACAGTTCCACTTCATAGTGTATTTCTGTCGAAAATTCGGGAATGAAAAAACCTTGTTCCGGATTCAACAGCGCCGTATCCGGTTTTAAAAAAATTACCGGTTCTGATGGTGCTTCATTTTGCAGTTCGTGAACATGGGCGATATAATTGCGCCCTACACAAATAATTTTCATTTTAGGTTCTTGTGGTAATTATAATTTGGTATTTAATTTTTGAAGTCTGATGCGGGTTAAAACTTTTTTGGTATAAAGTGGAAAATCAGCGTTCAAAAGCCAGCCGAAATATCCGGGATCGGTATCCAAAACTCCGGCAACTTCTTTTCCTTTATATTTCCCGAAAGAAAATATCTCCTGACCTTTGGAATTTAATGAAATAAATCCGGCAAAATCTACATGATCTTTGTGTGCACTAAAATCTGCCAAAAATGATATGTCATTTTGCAACTCCGGATATTTTTCCAATTGTGCCAACAAAACTTCATAGGTAGCTTCGGTATCGGCCAAAGCACTGTGAGCATCGATTAATTCTTTATTACAATAAAAACGATAGGCTGCTTCTAAGGTTCGTTTTTCCATTTTGTGAAAAATGGTTTGCACATCTACGCAATGTGCTTTTTTCAAATCAAAATCAATTTCTGAACGCAACAATTCTTCTGCTAACAATGGAATGTCAAACCGATTGGAATTAAATCCTGCCAAATCTGAATCTTTTAAAAGTTCATAAACGCGAGGCGCAAGTTCCTTGAATGTCGGTTCGTTTGCGACCATTTCATCGGTGATTCCGTGAATTTGGGAAACCTGGGGCGGAATCGGCATTTCGGGATTTACTCTCCAGGTATGACTTTCTTTATTTCCGTTGGGAAATACTTTTAAAATAGCAATTTCTACAATTCTGTCTTTGGCTACATTGGTTCCTGTGGTTTCTAAATCAAAGAAACAAATGGGCTTGTTCAATTTTAAATTCATCGATTTTGTCTTATGGGAATCAAAACATTCAAGAGTTTATGCATTCCGGCGAATTATTGCATGCAAAGTTTCAATTAAATATTTACATAGGTAAATAAAAGGTCAAAAATGTGACATGAAATAATTTAAAAACAGTAACCTTTAATCTTGCACATTCATTTCTTTAATGCGGTAATTTTTCTCTTAAAAATCCATAAACCCATGTTCCTGCGATGGCACTCAAAAGTGTTATGATTATCACAGTTGCTCCTGTTCCGATTTGTGCATATAAAGGACTCGGACACGCTCCGGTAATCGCCCATCCGAAACCGAAAAGCAATCCGCCCACTACCATAAGAAAAAATCCTCGTAACATAATCAAATCTCAAAAAATGTATTTTAATTAACAAGAATTTCTAAAAAACATTCTATTTTTCAAGTTCGTTTAAGAAATATTTTTTCTTTTTAAATCCTATTGAGTTGCGTGAGTTTGTACTTTTGCAGCTCCGGAAAATTGATTTTTCGGTTACTTAAGAAACACTTTTATGGAGATAAGCACAGAGCTATTTTTACTGACACTTTCAATACTGTTCTTTATCAGCATTCTGGCAGGTAAAGCCGGACATCGCTTTGGAGTTCCGGCGTTGTTGTTGTTTTTGGCAGTAGGGATGGTATTCGGTATTGATGGTGTCGGCATTGAATTTGACAATATAAAAACTGCCCAAACCATAAGTTCGGTCGCACTCTGTATCATTCTGTTTTCAGGGGGAATGGATACCAAAATTGAGGAAATCAGACCCATATCTCCACAAGGAGTCATTTTGGCGACAGTAGGAGTTTTGCTGACAGCAATCTTTACCGGGCTGGCAGTTTGGTATGTGTTGGGAATGACCATGGAATCTGCCGGAGTCGGATTTTTAACTGCATTGTTACTCGCTGCTACAATGTCTTCAACAGATTCTGCTTCTGTTTTCTCTATTTTACGTTCCAAAGGACTGCATTTAAAAAACAACTTAAAACCTATGTTGGAACTGGAAAGCGGAAGTAACGATCCCATGGCGTATGTGCTTACCATAACGCTCATAGGTTTGTTGCAAATGGACACGGAACCCAATTACTTGCTGGCTTTTGGAAATCTGTTATTACAACTGATTATCGGCGGAGCTGCCGGTTATTTATTGGGGAAATTAGCAGTTTACGTAAACAATAATATCAAAATAGATAACAAATCGTTGTATCCCATTCTTGTGGTTACCTTTTGTATTTTTATTTTTTCTATTACTTATTTTTTAAAAGGAAACGGTTATTTGGCAGTTTATATCAGCGGTCTTGTCATAGGAAATTCACGATTTGTTCATAAACGCTCTTCGCTTAATTTTTTTGACGGCATTGCTTGGATGAGTCAATTGGTTATGTTCCTCACTTTGGGACTTTTAATCAATCCTTCAGAGTTAATTCCGATTATTATTCCCGGGTTGCTTATTAGTTTTATTATGATTTTTATCACACGTCCCTTGAGCGTTTTTATTTCGCTGCTTCCTTTTCCTAAGATGAGTGTTAAAGATAAAATTTTCGTTTCCTGGGTTGGATTGCGGGGTGCAGTTCCTATTATTTTTGCCATTACCGTACTTGCTGCAGAACTTCCTCATTCTCGTTTGATTTTTAATATTGTCTTTTTCTGTACTTTAGTTTCATTAGTGGTACAAGGAACTTCGCTATCAGTGGTGGCAAGATGGTTGGGACTTGCTGAAGAACCCGACAAAGCACAAGAACTCCACGATTTTGATGTAGAATTCTCTGATGAAATCAAATCTGTGACTTCCGAAATTAAAATAACTGAAAACGCTTTGTCAAACGGGCCTCATCTGATGGATTTAAAATTGCCCGAAAAAACCATAGTAGTCATGGTAAAAAGAGACGGAAAATATTTTGTTCCAAACGGAAAAACCGTATTACATCCCGAAGATATGATGCTGGTAATTACCGATGATTACGCAGCATTACGCGAAACATATAGCCGGTTAGGAAAACCGAATTAACATGGAATCTTCCTGTTATTTTATATTCCTTTTTACGAATCCCAATTATTCTATTTTCATTCCCGTTGATTAATATGTATTTTAGCCGCGCTAAATTTATCTTTTATGAAAGCATATATTTTTCCCGGGCAAGGAGCTCAATTTTCAGGAATGGGATTGAATTTGTATGAATCTTCAGACGCTGCAAAAGATTTGTTTCATCAGGCAAATGATATCTTAGGTTTTGAAATTTCAAAAATCATGTTCGAAGGAACTGCCGAAGAACTCAAAGAAACTAAAGTAACTCAACCTGCTGTTTTTATTCATTCTACCGTGCTGGCAACCGTTTTAGACGAAAAATTTCAACCCGATATGGTCGCCGGTCATTCGTTGGGTGAATTTTCCGGACTTGTCGCCAACAAAACTTTAAAGTTTGAAGATGGTTTAAAACTGGTCTATCAACGTGCACTGGCGATGCAAAAAGCTTGTGAAATCACTCCTTCCACAATGGCGGCAGTTTTAGGTTTGGACGATGAAACCGTAGAAAAAGTATGTTCACAAATTCCCGGAATTGTAGTTGCGGCGAATTATAACTGTCCGGGACAATTGGTGATTTCCGGAGAAATTGAAGCGGTGGAAAAAGCTTGTGAAAACCTAAAAGAGGCCGGTGCCAAACGCGCTTTGATGCTTCCGGTTGGTGGCGCCTTTCACAGTCCATTAATGGAACCGGCACGGGAAGAACTGGCTACTGCCATTGAAAATACAACATTTAACAACCCGATTTGTCCGATTTATCAAAACGTAACAACCAAAGCAGTAAGTTTGCCTGATGAAATTCAACAAAATTTGATTGCACAATTGACAGCACCTGTAAAATGGACGCAGAGCATTCAACAAATGATAAAAGACGGAGCTACAGAATTTATTGAAGTAGGCCCCGGAAATGTGCTTCAAGGATTGGTGAAAAAAATTGACCGCTCTGTACCAACATCAAAAGCAAGTTTATAAACTCCATTTTTTAAAACAATCCTTGTTGAAATCCAATTAATGATTTTTCAACAAGGATTTTCCTTTTTCATAAAAAAACCTTCTGTTTTCATCCGGAACTAAATCTCCACCTGTAGCCCATGCTATATGAGTTGCATTTTGTAAAGAAAGATTGTGTTTCTCAGCATAATCCGTCATTGCTATGCGTTGCGGACCGATTAAACCTGCCGTTGCGGAAGGTTCCAAAAATATATTTTCAGCATCGATCAACTGGGTTAGGAGCATAAATAATTTTGAATCTTCTATGGTATAATTTCCGCTTATGACATGACTACTTATTTCAGTGGCAAATTTAGAAGGTCTCCCTACCGCCAATCCATCTGCTTCCGTTTGGTTGTCAATTCCAAAATCCTGAACGCTTATTTTGCTCATCGCTCCGGTCACCAATCCGGTCAATACAGCAGGAGAATGCGTCGGTTCCACAAAAAAACAATGGACGGCATCACCAAAGATTTGTTTTAATCCAAAGGCAGTTCCGCCGGGCGAACCTCCAACACCACAAGGCGAGTAAACAAATAACGGATGCTCCTTATCAACTGTAACTCCTTGTTCTTTCAATTGTCGGGCAATTCGGAGTGCGCCAAGCGTATATCCTAAAAACAATTCTTTCGAGTTCTCATCGTCAACAAAATAAGCATTGGATTTTGCCAACGTTTGTTTACGTCCTTCTTCAATGGCTTCGGAAAAATCCCCGGAAAACTCTATAACTCTTGCGCCTCGCTCGCGCAATAAATCTTTTTTCCATTTTTTTGCATCCGCAGACATATAAACGGCAACTTGAAAACCGAGCTTTGCACTGATTATTCCAATGCTTAAACCAAGGTTTCCGGTAGAACCGACACCAATTTCATACTGATTAAAAAATTGCCGAAACTCTTTAGAATTAAATTTGGAATAATCGTCATTCTTCGTAATCAACCCTTCTTTTAAAGCCAAATTTTCAGCATAATGCATAATTTCATAAAAGCCGCCGCGTGCTTTGATTGAACCGGCAATCGGCAACGCATTATCACATTTGAGGTAAAGCTTGCCTTCAATTTTAGGATGTTGTTGATTGAGCACTTTTTTCATCGCATTTATTTCTACCAAAGGAGATTCTAAAATTCCTTTTGACGGAATGGTTTGTGGAAATGCAGCCATAAAAAAAGGAGCAAAACGCTCCCATAATTTTTCTACAGCTATAATTTCTTCCATTCCGATAGAAAATTCCGGCATTTCTTTCATTAATTTCTTTTGCGGATTAAGCCAAGTTATCGGTTTTAAAGAAATAACATCTTCTAAAATCGGATTCGCTTCAATAAAGGAAGTTAATTTTTCTTGTGTAATCATTTTAAAAATAATAAAGCTTATTTGTTTAAGGTTGCCTCCAAGGTTATTTTTAAATTTAAAACTTTACTCACCGGACAATTTTCTTTAGCCATATTGGCACATTCCAAAAATTTCTCATTGGAAATATCAGGAATTTGTGCATTTAAAACCAAATGAGATGCGGTCAGTTCTAAATTTTCGGTATCCATGGTAATGGTTGCTTTGGCTTCCAAACTTTCGGGGGTGTAGCCTTCTTTTCCCAGAATCATGCTCAGTGCCATTGCAAAACAACCGGCGTGTGCTGCTGCTATAAGTTCGTCGGGATTGGTTCCCTTTTCATCCTCAAAACGGGTTTTAAATGAATATGGATGATTTGATAATACGTTACTCTGAGTGCTTATTTTTCCATTTCCTTCTTTTAAGGAGCCGTTCCATATTGCTGATGCTGTTCTTTTCATGATATTACAGGTATTTGGTTAACAATAAATTTTTAAAAATTTTAATCAATTATTCTACTATATCTGTCTCTTATACACATCT
>LSQX01015890.1_pt2 | contig 24332 bp, 15 predicted proteins | sample 654561 | NCBI WGS metagenome assembly LSQX01 (sample SAMN04489861, study PRJNA283612) | anaerobic digester metagenome | isolation source: 4 biogas reactors fed with cattle manure at either 37C or 55C with and... | place: Denmark: Kongens Lyngby | collected 2014
GGTGCTTCTTCGCCTTCGACAGGTGTTTCTTCGCCTTCGACAGGTACTTCTTCACCTTCGACAACAGGTGGCTGGAAGAAAGGCTTGACATAAGTCCAGAGATCTTCCACTTTGCCATCAAAGCCGTCAAGCAGATCGGCCAGCGTTTCGCCATTGGGACCCCATACAGAATCGGGATCCACGGCATCAATACCGCCGAAGTCCTCACCCAGTTGAGGGATTGTGAAGTCATCGGGGTCAATAGCTGCACTGAGAGCTTCAATTGCGTCTACCGTAGCGGCATCACAACCGAATTTGTCAGCCAGCTTGGCAAAATCAAGAGTTCCAAGGTCCAGTCCGCGTACAAGTCGTTTGTACCAGGCATTGGCTTCAACGTGGTCTACCCAGATGTCATTGCCCATGCCAAGAACGGCGGCGCCAAGATAGGCGGCTGCATCGGTGTTCAAAGCATCATAGGCGGCATCAATATGACCGGCCGCATCTCTGGCGTCGATGGCCTCACCGGCCCGCACCAGGAAGTTGGCCAGAATCTTGTAGCTCTTTCCATCCCAGTTGGCTGCATCGCCATCTGTGAAAACATCCGAAGTAACAAGTTCATCAAGCAAGGCTGCGTCTGCACTCAGCATGCACTCGCCTATTTCCTTCACCAGCGGAGCAAGCTCTTTGGTAATCTCAAGATGCTCTGTACTCAGATCCTGAAGTCGGCGGGCCTCATTCAGGTTCAGATAGAAAGTTTCATTCAGGGCAACCAGATCAATGCCATGATACTCATGTATGAGAGTCTCATCCAGGCAGAGAAGTTTGGCCAGGAGTGCAAACTGGACAGAATCTTTAATTCCGTCTTCGTTGATATCCCAGGTATTGTAGTTGTAGTAATCACTGAATTCATTGCGCACGTCGGCAAACTCGATGGCATCAGCCACGGCTTCTCCACCAATACGGAAGATCAGGTCGCCGCCGGGATAGAATTCTTCACATTCAGGATCGCCATCATCAACAGGCTCACTTTCACCTTCGACGGGTGCTTCTTCGCCTTCGACGGGTACTTCTTCGCCTTCGACGACTTCTTCACCTTCGACGGGTACTTCTTCGCCTTCGACTTCCGGGACATCTTTCAACTCGTCCACGAAGCGATCGATAACCTCTTCGAGATCTCCACCAGCGTCGGTGAGGAGATCCTGCAAGGTATCTCCGTCCTCTGTCCAGACAGCATCAGGTTTCAACGCTTCAATGGCATCCAGATCCGTACCCCAATCAGGGATGGAATCTTCGTCCACATCAGAACTGTCTACCAAGGTCTGAATATCTTCAACCAAGGCGGGGGGAAGTCCGAATTTATCTGCGATATAGTCCCAATCCAGATCTTTCAGAGCCAGGCCGCGACGGATGCGTTTGCCCCAGTCGCTTCCTTCCACCCAATCGACAACGTCCTGATTGCCGAGGCTGAAAGCGGCTGCGGCCAGATAAACGGCCGCAGGCGTATTAATAGCGTTTTCCACCTGGGCAAAATTTCCTTTGCCGTCATGCCAGATGACGCCTTCACCCGCTTTCAGAAGGAAGTTTGCCAGAGCTGAATATTTCAGGTCCTCCCAGGCTTCAGGAACCTCGCCCGATTTGAAGGCTTCATCCTCAATTTTATCCTGAATCTTTCCGGCATTATAATCTTCGCCCATGAGATTGGCGGCATCTATAGCCGGTTGTGCCAGACCATTGGCGACACCCAAGCTGTCCAGAGCCTGCGCAAGCAGTTCCTGTGATTTATTCAGATTCGCACCGAAGGTTTCTCTGAGCTGCACAAGATCAACCACGGGATGCACCTGATCGTCGTCAATGCAGAGCAGATGGGCAAGAAGGGAGAACTGTACACGATCCGCTATACCATCCTCATTCAGATCCCAGGCATCATAATCATGGAAGCGGGAATAGCTGTTGCTCGCATCAACAAAGGCGATGGCATCGGCAATCGCTTCGCCACCGACGTCAAAGATGGTGAGGCCGGGCTCAACAAAAAATTCCGGGCAGCTATTGGGAAGAGCCACGAAGACCTGAACCTCATCACCGGCATACAAGAGTGTTCCTGCGGCCGGTATCTGCCCAATAACTTCAAGGAAATCAGCCGTATTATCAAAAACCGGGATCGGTATATAATCAATTTCATCCAAGTCGCCGACGGCATCTTCAATGAGACCTTCCACGTCGTCATCGTTATAGATCAGACCTATGACATCCGGCATGGTTCCCAGAGGAGAAATGACCTCAGTTGCAATTTCATTCATCAGGGTGTCAACGTCACCACCGGCATCGGCCAGGAGGTCTTCGAGCGTCGCACCACCATCGCCCCATTCCGCATCGGCCTGAATGTCTTCAATTGTATCGAAGTCAACACCGAGCTCAGGGATTTCAATATCTCCAACGTCGTCATTGATATCTTCCGCAACATCCTGAATCTGATCAACCTCAGCGGAATCCAAAGTGAAGAGTAGTTCAAGATAATTCCAATCGAGATCCAGCAGAGCGAGTGCTCTCAGAGCACGGTCGCCCCAGATATTGCCGTATACTTTGTCTATCAGATCCTGGTCAGCCATACCGAAAATCGCACCACCGAGAAGCTCAGCACCTTCGCTGGTTACGGCGGTGAGGACTGTGTCCACGTTGCCTTTGCCTTCGTGATAGGCAAAGCCTTTTCCGGCTTCAACCAGGAAATGGGCCAGAGCACTGTATTTTTTACCGGCCCACTCATCAGGAAGATCGCCGCTCACAAAAGCAGCCGCTTCGATGGCATCATCCAATTCCGGCGCACCGGAGCTCTGCATCTGTTCGCCCAGGCTTTCCGCCAGAGGTGCCAGATTGCGAATGGCTTCAAGATTGTCCAGAGCTTTTTCTTCCCATTCTTTATACAGAGTGAGGTTGACATAAAAGGCGTCTTTAATACCTTGAATGTCGATAAAGGGATGCTTGATTTCGTCAGGCAGGCAGAGAAGTACGGTGAGTATCTCCAGCTGATCCTTATCAGGAATACCATCGTTATTCACATCCCAGGCGGCAAAATTGTGGAACTGAGAGAAAGTGCCGCCCGCATCCACGGTGCTGAGAGCATCAGCAATGGCTTCCCCACCTGTCCACATTTTAGGATCGCCTGTAACTTCGTCCATGAAATCGCAGGCTTGTGCATAAGCTCCACCAGCCAGAAGGCTTAGAGCGAGCACCGTTACAATACTTGCAGTCAGTCCTTTTCGCAACATAAATGTTTCTCCTTTTCTAAACGCCTTATAAGGGCCGGTCGAAGGCCACCCTGCAACCCACCCGCTTTCAGCATAGCACTTACACTTCCTATACATACACTTTCAATAGTTTCTGCACATTAACATTACAGTAACTTTAGTATAAACAGCTCAGGAATGTCAACTATTTCTCAAAACCGGAAATGCCATGGCGCCTCCGGCTGTAATGGAGGCCGAACCCGGCCAGAGCAAGTGCCACAAACAGCATCCCGAGAACACCGGTCAACGGCATGGGCACCATATCAATTCTTACGAAAACTTCTGCAGCTATTATTTCATGAACATCGGGATAATCAGACAAAGCCACTTCAACTTCCACCCGATAAGTTCCACGCTGTTCGTCATCAACATTTTCAATCACCAGATTCTGCAAAGTTGTATCAACGCCCGGAAGAGTGCCACCCGCCCAGGTCCAATTCCAGGACTTCACCGTCACATCTCCTGAAACATTGGCTGTCAAACGGATATCATCACCGGATGCAATTTCACGGCGACCCGAAATACTGACCGTGGCTCTGGTGACTTTGATGGTCGGAGCCAGAGCCGTTACCTGGATGGAATCTTTAATGCCTTCTACTTTGGCCGTGATATAAACCATATAGTTGCCGGCATCATCCAGTGAAATCGCAGGCAGATCCAGCACGGGCCCGGATATATCGAGCGCAACACCATCTCTGTACCAGAAATAGAGTGGAGGCTCGAGCGTCTCACTGCATTCCACTTCAAGCCGCACGGGCTCATTGACAAAGAAATTGGTTCGCTCCGGACTGACAGTGAGGGTCGCTGTAACGGCTACAGCATCCTGATTCACATTCATCTCCATATCTTCCGCCAGACCCATTGCGAAGATGGTATAGACCGAACCGCCATGGAGAGCCAGGGTTTCGGAGGGAAGAACAATTTCCCCTTTGATTGCTGAAATAAAATCCAGCTGATACAGACCGGGGTTAACATCTCTATAGGAGCTCACGCCTTTGAAATTGAGGCTGGCGAAAAGGTCTTCTTCGTCCCCACCTCCCAGACGGCCTGTAAGCGTGAGGGGACCGGCGTCAGGGCTCGTATTGATAAAACGGATCCGGGCGCGACCAGTGCGCGGCATGTCGAGTATATCTTCCACCATGAGCATCTCAGGATCGTCCGCTGTATTCAGCACAATGAGCGTGCTTGTATTGTCCAGATCCCAGCTGTCGGACAGCTGAGGTGACGAACAGTCATCGCCCTCCGTGACCAGTCCGAAATCATAGAGAAAATCCGGATGCCAGGCATAGGCTGTTTCATAAGGCGAGATATCTTTGAAGGCGAGTCCATCCTGGAAGAATTCATCTCCCTGACAGATGGCAATGGCATCCAGACCAGGGCTCGCATGAACTACCCGTACCGGAACAGAGAAGGGAATCAGATTGTCCAGAACAGAGGCGATCAGTTCATCAATATCAATATCCCCGGACATAAAATCATCGTCATGAAAAACATCATTCCATTCAAAGTATTCAATATCTTCCTCCGGATCAGGAATAATATCTTCAGGCAGTTCCAGACTGGCATAAAAATCACCGAAGCCTGAACTGTCTTCTTCGGGAAGCGCATAGGCACCCAGAAGATCATTGATAAAATCCCAATCCAGACGGGCCAGCACCAGACCGCTTGTCAGTGCACCGAATCGGTTTATGTTGAAAAACTCCTCGAGCAACTTTTTACCTGATCCCATGGCTGCGGCCATGAATGCAGCCGTTGATCGGTTGTCGAGAGCATAGCGTAAAGTAGAATCCTCAACCCCGTAAAAGTCATTATCAATCAGATAGCCGACATCCGCACCCAGATTGTAGAGTGTGTCAGCCAGATCCTGATAGGTCTTGTCAGCCCAATACTCCGGGATATCACAGTCTTTGAAAACACAGGGATCCAACTCATCATATTGGATGTCCGCCCTGGCTGGTAAAATGGCCAGTCGAAGCAGTCGTCCCGCTTCTTTTGCCATGGGAGCCAACTCCACAATCTCTTCTTCATTATCAAAGATCACATATACCAGATCCCAGTAGGTCGCCAGGTTCTCATGAAAAGCCGCTTTGAGGCCTGCAATGTCCAGCAGGGGATGCTCCACACCATCGGGAAGACAAAGAATTTCTGTCAACAATTCAAACTCTTCCGCATCGGGCGTTCCGTCATCGTTGATATCCCAGGTTTCATAAGAACCCTCGAAGATTTCCGGAATATTCTGGATGTTCTGGCCGCGAAGCAATGCAAAAATACCGGCGAGAAATTCGCCTCCATTATTTATCAGAGAATCGCCCATTTCATCTCGAAATTCACAATCCTCGGCGAAAGAAGGAAGGACTGCTCCCAGAAGCAGTCCAAGACAAAACACAGCACTTAAAAAAGAGTGACGAGACATTATTACAGTTCTCCATAGGGGCAGAAGCACTTCAACACGCTGAACAAAAGATCACTTCCAAGTTACCTTGTCAGGTTACGGAATTTATTATATCACGAAACAACGAAATACTCAAGTCCTCAGAAGCATATTATGATTTACAGAGATAATAAATTCGACAAAGGCTCAAGCATTACTTAACAACAGACTGCACTCTGGCAATCAAAAAGCGTGAGATAAGATAAATAACCACCATAGCTGATAGAATAAGCAATAGTTGCACGGGACCGCCATAGGCCGGAACAGGCCAGTCAACCTGCACTTCAGTATCAAAAGTAAGAATCTTCACATCACTTTTCGCACCGTCGAGAAGGATGCGGGCCGGAAAGCTGACCGAATAAACACCGCTGTCCTGCACAGTCAATGAGGGGATATTCAGAACCCGACTGTTTTCATCGGGAATGGCTTTGCCGTTTTTGCTCCAGCTGAAACTATTGTCGCCTTCCGCAAGCTCAAGAAAACGGCTGTCATAGTCAGCAATGAGCATCAGACTGTCGCCCACCAGATGCAGGCCGCCACCCTCTATCTGCGCCAGACAGATGGGGCTGTCCGGATCAACAGCCAGCAGAGCGAACTCAGCACAATCATGGCCATGATATCCAACAAAATAGTGATAAGCCTGGCGGTTGGTAAAACCATCACCGTTGGCATCGCCATCCAGACTGAGAGCCGGCACTCCCTCCAGAATCGTCTGGATACCTCCCGGAACTGGCTCCATGCCCAGAATGGACAACTTGTCCAGCAGTGCATCCAGTGCCACATAAGTCTGGTCATCGCCCAGTGTCCCATAAGCCGCAATAATAGCCGCCAGAGCCCGGGAAAGATAAGGCGTCATACTCTTCAAGATAGGACGCATATCACCGTAGCCGGGCACCTGAGAGAGAGCCACGCTGAGTATTCTTTTGGAAACCATCACATTGGCCTGGAATTTTTCCGTCACTTCTTCATAAAGGGGATGTTCCGGATTGTTCAATACAGCCGCCACAATGGACAACTCACAAAGACCATCCAGAAAACCATTGCCCGTAAAGGGTATCTCTTCGCCCTCAACCAGCGGACCGTTCAGATCACAAGTAAGGCACTGAAGCAGTCCGCCAAACTCGGCAATTTTGTCACGAAAGTCTTTCAATGGTTCCAGAGAATACAATACACCCAGAGAACAATAGGCTGTGTCCATCATGGCACAGAAGTCATAAGTACCTTCCGGCCATACGGTAACAGGGCCATCGGGAAGACTGATATTAAAGCCGGGTACAGGCGAATAAGGTTTGCTGTCCGGTCCCATGAGTCGACATCCGGCGAAGTCAGGTCCTGGTACAGGGTCATGAGCGGACCCTTCATCAGCCCGGACCACCGCCATATTCCATAGAAGAATGGCTATCACTATCGGAGTCATTCGAAATAAAGACATGGATCTCCACCTCTTTCGGGCACAATTACACCCGTTTAAAATAAATGTATGACAAAAAAAACAAGAGCCGTCAGCCATCTGGTATGGACTCCATTCCATCAGGCAACAGGCCTTACTACATTATACACAATACAGACTGAAAAATGTTTTAAGCAGTTTCTTTTTTTTTGGCCGGACAGCCTGGACCTTCATCAACACCAGACAAACACGGAAAAGAACTGTTTTATTCATGAAGAATATTTTCACCATCCGGACAACGCATATGCGAGCCATGATCGTAATCGTAATCGTAATCATTATCGCTCTTCTGCGACCATCCATTCGGCAACAGGCCTTTATACTCACCACGAATTAAATAAAAGTCCTGGGAATCCCTGAAAGATCTTGAAAGTCACTCCTGGGAACACCAATTTCCACATTGGCAGACAGCGTGTGATGACCCGGGGAACATATTGACCGGATTGCGGCATGACGGAGGCAGGGGCATGTCTTGGGTAAATAAGAGACTTGAAGAGATCAGTAGACTCTGGGGAGTCGGTCGGATCAGTCGGATCAGTCGGATGTGGGAGGGGCTCAGGTTGGTTCCGGGTATTGATTCAAAGTCAATGGACAAAGTGGACAGAGTGAACCAAGTGGACCTGTTAAGACTATAGACTTTTTTTATGCCGCATTGTACTTTTTCCCTGTGTTCCGTGACGACCTGCTGAAACAATCCCCATCAACCACTCTTGAACTGTTCCACCAGAGCCGCAATACTGTCCTTGGCATCTCCGAAGAGCATGCGCGTATTCTCTTTGAAGAAAAGCGGATTCTCAATCCCTGCGAAGCCGGCACGCATGGAACGCTTCAGCACGAAGCAGCTCCGGGCCAGATCCACATTGATAACGGGCATGCCGTAAATGGCGCTGCTTTCATCTTCCCGGGCACCGGGGTTCACCACGTCATTGGCGCCAATGACCACACAGACATCAACGGTGCTGATGATGGGATTGATGTCGTCCATTTCCACGAGCTGTTCGTAGGGGACATTGGCCTCCGCCAGGAGCACGTTCATATGCCCGGGCATGCGTCCGGCCACAGGATGGACAGCGTATTTCACTTCCGTGCCGTTGGCTTCAAGCAGGTCGCCCAGTTCACGGACCACATGCTGCGCCTGGGCAACAGCCATGCCATAGCCGGGAACAAAAACAACGGAGCTGGCCGCTTCCAGAACATAATAGGCATCTTCAGCGGAGATGGGTTTCACCTCGCCCGTCTGCCCTTCGCCAGCACCTCCAGTCGTGGCTGAGCCGAAGCCGCTGAAAAGCACATGGGCCAGAGAACGGTTCATGGCCTTGCACATGATGTTGGTGAGGATGATACCGCTGGCTCCCACGAGAGATCCGGCGACGATGAGCACTGTATTGGAAATGACGAATCCCGCCGCACAGGCCGCCAGACCGGAATAACTGTTCAACAATGAGATGACCACAGGCATGTCCGCACCGCCGATGGGGATGGTGACGAGCACACCGAGCACCAGCGATAAAAACACGGTGACATAGAAAAGGATCTGCGACAGCTCAGCGCCCGGGTTCATGACATAGACAACACCGGAGACCAGCACAGCCACCACAATGAGGGCATTGACAAGCTGCTGACCTGTAAAGAGCGTGGGCTTGCCGTCGATGCGCTCCGCCAGTTTGGCATAGGCGATCATGCTGCCTGTGAAGGTGACACCGCCAATGAGCACGGCCAGAAAAATGGCGATGACCTGGACGATCCCCAGACCGCCATCAGCTGTGTTGAGAAAGGTATTGTATTCGGACCAGCCCACGAGCAGACTGGCCAGACCGCCTGTTCCGTTGAAGAGTGCCACGAACTCAGGCATGGAAGTCATGGGCACACGGATGGCGGCAACGGCGCCGATGGCACTTCCCACAACGAGTCCCGCCAGAATCCAGCGATAATCCATGCCACTGTACAGCAAAGTCGCCACAATGGCAATGAGCATGCCCAGCGCGGAAATCTGGTTGCCCCGCACAGCGGTGGTGGGTTTGCTCAGCATTTTCAGTCCGTAGATAAAAAGGATGGATGCGACGATATAGGCAAGATTGATGAGGATATTCACTTTTCGTTTCCTTCCCGGGTCTTGAACATGGAGAGCATGCGATCTGTGACGAGATAGCCGCCCACTACATTGATGCTCGCACAGATGACAGCCACGAGACCGAGAATAATACCCAAGGTTGTATCGGAGGAAAGCCCTGCAGCGAGGAGAGCCCCCACAATGCTGATGCCCGAAATGGCATTGGATCCGCTCATCAGCGGCGTATGCAGCTGGGAAGGCACCTTGTTAATGAGCTCCACACCCAGGAAAATGGCCAGTACAAAGGTAAAGAGAAGAAGAATGATTTCCATGGTTATGCCTGTCTCGCTTTCCTGATCATTTCGTTGCGCAGGACGCCATCCTGAATGATCATGCAGCCATCCAGGATTTCATCTTCAAGATTCAGTTGAATGTCTTTCTGCTCTTCATCCCAGAAGTGAGAGATGAAGTTGACTGCATTGGCGGAGAACATCTGCGAGGCATGGGCCGGAACACGACCGGCATAATTTTCTGCGCCGATGAGCTTCACTCCATTGATGAGCTTTACTTCGCCGGGCTCCACCCCTTCCACATTGCCTCCTGTTTCCGCTGCAAGATCCACAACGACACTTCCGGGCTTCATGGCTTCCACCATGGCACGGGAGACGATGCAGGGTGCCTGTCGGCCGAAGACCTGGGCCGTGGTAATGACAATATCCGACTGGGCAATGACTTTTGCCATGGCCTCTTTCTGCAGTGCCTGTTGTTCTTCACTAAGTTCCTGCGCATAGCCGTCTTCGGTCTGCCCTGTTTCGCCCAGATCTATTTTGACGAATCGTGCGCCCAGCGACTGCACCTGTTCGGCGCAGGAGGGGCGTGTATCAAAGGCTTCCACACGGGCACCCAGACGCTTTGCCGTGGCGATGGCCTGCAATCCCGCCACACCCACACCGATGATGAAGACCCGGGCCGGCTTGAGCGTTCCCGCAGGAGTCATCATCATGGGCAGGACCTGAGCGAGATGGCTCGCTGCAACAAGGACAGCCTCATAGCCCGCCAGATTGGCCTGAGAACTGAGTACATCCATTTTCTGCGCCAGAGTCGTCCGCGGAATCATCTCCAGAGCGACGGCATTGATCTTCTGTTTTTCCAGAGTATCCAGAAGCTCAAAAGAAGTGAAGGGCTCCAGAAGACTGATGAGCAATGCTCCCTCTTTCATGAGAGTGATTTCTTCCGGAGCCGGTTTACGGATTTGCAGCACAAGGCTGGCATCAGCAAGAGCGGCATTGCGATCCGCGGTGATTTTTGCTCCGGCTCTTTCATAGAGGGCATCGGAAAAACCGCTCTTCTCACCCAGTCCGGATTCAACGGTAATCTGCGCGCCCAGTCTGATGAGCTGTGCGGCACCGTCGGGTGTGAGTGCTGTTCTGCTTTCCCGGGGATCAGTTTCCCGGGGGACGAATAGTTGCATGGGAGGCTCCTCTTCCTTGCGGGTTGGGGCATTGGGGGTTCCTGGATGGATCAACATTCTCTCCCGTAAAATTAATCCCCGAAGCAGCTTTTCATATGCTTCGGGGATGGAGAGTCACAAGAGAAGAGGCAAAGACTATTTTGTGATGATCACTTCATCCACCACTTCGCCTTCAATGGTATAGGCGCGGTAGATGAGGGTATTCTCCCCTTCAGTGCGGATATCAATATGCTGGTAAGTGGAGGTCTTGCCCAGTATCTTCTCGCCATGAGGGAGATCAGCCACATCATAGAGCTTTGTGCCTGAGACGGAAACGATATAAATGGTGCCTTCGGCCGGTGAATCCACTTTCTTGCCGTCATACATGGGCGGTGTACGCAGATAGCCGTGATCGTGGCCCTGCAGCGCCAGGTCCACATGATACGCATCAAAAATGGCACCCCACCCTTCACGGATGGCCTTGTTGTCCCGGTTGGCTTTGCTCGAATAGGCCGGATGATGGAAGATGACGAATTTCCAGAGAGCATCGGTATTTTTCAGTTGTTCTTCCAGCCACAAGCCCTGAATCCTGATGGAGGCATTGGAGTCAAGAACCACAAAAAGGGCGTTGCTGTAATGAAAAGCGTAGGCATGTTCCGGGCCGATGCGTACGGGTCCGTCTTCGGGCAGGGCAAGCAAATCAAGATACATCTGCGGCTTGCGCTGACGCGAATAATCATGGTTGCCCAGGGCGGGCACATAGGGACGGCGATCAAAGACACCTGCAGCCGCCTGGAAAAGTTCGTCCCATTCATTGCGATGGTGACCCCGGTTCACATTGTCTCCGGCGACCGTGTAAAAGGCGGCATCAGGATGACGTTCAAAAGCGCTGTGGAGCAATTCGCCCCAGAAGTCCAGCCCCACCTGCGGATCGCCCATATAAACAAAGGAGAAGGAAGGGGTTCCTTCGGGCGCTGTGACAAACTCGCTCCAATCGCTCCAGCCGCCTTCACCGCCGACACAATAGTTATAGCGCGTACCGGGACTGAGCCCCTCAAGAACAGCCGTATAACGATGGTTGGTGGGATCATTGACCACACCGGCATCTTTCAGAACGGTTCGGATGGCCTGCACCTGTTGCTGTGCCTCTTGACCTTCCTCCACAGGATAAAAAGCCACTTCTCCGGCTGTGGTTTCTGTGGAGCTCCGCCATTGAACAGTCTGTGTGCGTTGCGGGTCTGCGCTCCAGGTCAGACAGATCTGATCGGGTCGGGGCGATGAGGGGAAGGCTGTGGGCCGTGCGCCTGTATCCGCCATCTGCGCATAGAGAACATCGGACAGGCCATAGAGTGCGCCCACGACCAGAAGCATGGACACAAGATAGACAAGATGACGAAAAAGTTTTTTATGATTCAATGAGACTTACCTCTTCTTCAGAAACCGCTGTTTCTTCCTCCACAGGAGCGGGAACGGGAGCTTCTGTGACATCTATGGGATTGGCATAAATCCAGGGAGTCCACTCATCGAGAATATTCAGCTGCGTTTCAATACGATATTTTCCGGGGCCGGGAACAGTGAATGTGGCGCGCGCCCCTTCAGCCCGGGCGATTTCCTCGCCATGACGGAGCAGGATGAAACGACACTGGTTGGGCGCGGCGGCGATGAGTTCCATACCCGGCTCATAAGCGATGCTTTCCCCCATGACCACTTTTCCAGCCGGGCCCTCAATATAGGAAACAAAGCCTGTCCCATCGGCGATGGCTGTAAAGACAACGAAGGTGCGACCGACACGGAGGGAATCGATGATGCTTTCCTCGCTCAGGTCTTTGGCCAGAATATGCGTACTCACATGGCGTGCAGAGACATGGTAGGCATCCAGTTCAAAACGCCAGAATTCCTCATCGGGCGTGAGAGCTCCGAAGAAAGCGCGGAGCAGCGCACGGGTCACAAAGTTCAGTTTGTACTCGCCCATGATTTTGTGTTTGTCACCCGTCCCTTTCAATATCACCGTGTTGTCGGACGTATAAAATGCACGGACCCCCACATTCTGATGGGAGTCGTTGGCGGCGATACCGGTGATGCGGCGCGTCTTGTTCAGATCATCCCAGCGGGCGAGCTGATCTACAGGCGCATCGAAAATGAGACGCAGAGACTGTTGCGGATAGGCTTTGACCGAGAGAAGCAGATGGGGCAGCAGTTCCTGAATGATCCCTTTGGGTTCATCAAGATAGTCCGTGTGAATGTTGTAGATTTCCATTCCTTCCAGTTCAGGAAGATCCCACATGCGCTCCTGTTCCGTATGAGAGAAAAAGAGGACCGCACCCAGTTCACGGATACGTTTGGCAAGCTCGCGCGGATCTTCATCGGCCGAGAAAACCGTGTCTTCCGGAATACCCCAGGGCATGAGACCATAATTCAATTCATAGCCGCGGATAAAGAGGATGTCATCATGAATACCGTTCCAGCCCAGAGAGTAATCGGCCAGGCCTTTCTCATAGTGATCGGTCATGCAGATGACATCAACATCCGCTTTTTGCAGGGCCGTGACAATCTCCGGGAAGGAAATGGCCGAGTCATGGGACAGTTCCGAATGACTGTGAAGCACACCCCGATATTCGTTCCAGCCTGTGGTGATTCCCGGGTCGACGCGCTCAGCAGCGAGCTGCGACCAGGCCTGGGCCTGTTTGGGAAAAAGCACAAAACGGGTGTGAAGAGCATCTTTGAAAAAATAGAGAAAGAGGCCTGTTACCAGAACAAGCAGGAGCGCAAAGATGCGGAACCCCCATTTGAAGCAAAGTCGAAGGCAACCGCGTTTCTTTTTTTCTGTCATGGAAAAAGGCTCCTTTATGCCGGATCAGCAGCCGGCGGGATTGAGAGAATGGTACAGGCCGAGAGCAGGCCTTCCGCACTGGAGGCGACAGGCTTTGTGAAAAAGGCGGGCTGTCATACAAGTTCTTGTTGTACAGACAAGAATAAAATATCGGTAAAGGATACTTCAAACTTTTGTGCAGCAGCCGCAACACATGGAAGAGGGGGAGCCCTTTTCAGCAAAGGACTCCCCCCGAACTACCCACAATCTTGACACGCTGCTGCTCAAAGTGCAGCTTGCCTTATTATTCTATGCCGCAATCGCCCAGCGGGATACCGATGGCATCGGCAACGCCTTTGCCATAAGCGGGATCGGCTTTGTAGCAATTGGTGATATGACGGATTTTGACCATGTCCGGCGCCTCGCTGATGTCACGAGCCGTATTGCCGAAGAGGGCTTCTTTCTGCTCGGGAGTCATGAGGTTGAAAAGCAGTGCCGGCTGGGTATAGTAGTCATCATCGTCTTCCCGGAAATTCCAGTGGAAGGCCGCACCTTCAAGAGCCAGAGGCGGCTCAGAGAATTCAGGCTGTTCCTGCCATTCACCGAAGCTGTTGGGCTCATAGGTCAGCGTGCTGCCATGGTTGCCGTCCACACGCATGGCACCGTCACGGTGGAAGCTGTGGAAAGGACAACGGGCACGGTTCACGGGGATGAGGTGGTGGTTCACACCGAGGCGATAACGCTGCGTGTCGCCATAGGAGAAGAGACGGCCCTGCAGCATCTTATCAGGGGAGAAACCAATGCCGGGAACAATGTTGGCCGGGTTGAAAGCGGCTTGTTCCACGTCGGCAAAATAGTTTTCGGGGTTCTTGTTCAGTTCCATGACACCCACTTCAATGAGGGGATAGTCTTTTTTGAGCCAGACCTTGGTGAGATCGAAGGGATGATAGGGAAGCTTGGCGGCATCAGCTTCAGGCATGATCTGAACATAAAGGGTCCACTTGGGAAAATCGCCTTTTTCAATGCTGAAATAGAGGTCACGCTGGTGGCTTTCACGGCATTTTCCGATGATGGCTTCCGCTTCAGCGTCACTGAGATTTTTGATTCCCTGCTGTGTGCGGAAATGGAATTTACACCAGTAGCGTTCGTTGTTTGCATTGATGAAGCTGAAAGTATGGCTGCCGAAGCCGTGCATATGTCTGTAGGAGGCGGGGATACCGCGGTCGCTCATGACCACGGTCACCTGGTGCAGCGCTTCAGGAAGGTTGCTCCAATAGTCCCAGTTGTTCAGAGCGCTGCGCAGATTTGTACGGGGATCACGTTTGACGGCATGGTTCAGATCGGGGAATTTAAGGGGATCGCGAAGGAAGAATACGGGGGTGTTGTTACCCACCATGTCCCAGTTGCCTTCTTCAGTGTAAAACTTGACAGCAAAGCCGCGGATATCGCGTTCGGCATCAGCTGCACCACGCTCACCGGCCACGGTGGAAAAACGTGCGAACAGATCAGTCTTTTTCCCGATTTCAGAGAAAATCTTAGCACGGGTATACTTGGTGATATCATGCGTTACAGTGAAGGTTCCAAAAGCACCGGAGCCCTTGGCATGCATGCGCCGCTCCGGAATCACTTCACGGTCAAAATGGGCCAGTTTTTCCAGGAACCAGGGATCCTGAAGCAGCATGGGACCGCGCGGACCGGCTGTCCAGACATTCTGATTGTCTACAACCGGTGCACCGGCGTTGGTCGTCAGTTTTTTCTTGTCGCTCATAACTCCAACCTTTCTTTTTTTACTCATGTTCCACAAACAATTATCAAGCACATAGTAACAGAACAGAACAACGATGGAAAGTTTTTTAAGACAGAATGCTTTCCCTCATCTTTTTTTCTGACAGCTCAGACAGATCCCTTTCACTTCCACCTGCAGAGAAAGGGGATGTCCGAAGGTACAGGCTTCCTCCGGCACTTCCCAATCCTGGGATTGTGCGCTCACAAAATCACGAATCAGCCCGCAACGGATACAGGTAAAGTGGTGGTGATGTCCCATATTCCCGTCAAAACGAAGGCTGTCACCACTGGTTCCCGCAATTTGAATAAAGCCTTTATCAGCCAGTAAATTCAGATTTCTGTACACCGTATCCAGAGAAATTTCCGGTATCTTTTCTTTCACCGCTCTATAGACCCCTTGCGCATCGGGATGCTCGTCACTGGAAATGACGGCCCGGAATATTTCCGTACGCTGATGCGTCGCCTTGGCACCCATTTTCCTGCAGGCTTCCTGAAAAGCTTTGATGCGCTGGTCTATTATTTTGGGATCTGATTTCATTAGGAATCTTTCTTAAATAAGAGTATATACCAAACAAAGAAAAATGTCAAGACAAAAAAAGAAAAGGCACAGGGACAAGTGGTTTCTCCACAATCGACACAGCGCAGCACAGCCGCAACCAAAGTGTCATTTCTTTTTTTTACCACACACTACCACCAAGAAATGAAATAACTTTTTAACCAGGTCGCCAGGTCTGGCACAAATCCCCTCGCCCCTCGCCCCTATTCCCTATCACCTATCCCCTATCACCTATAATACGCCCCTCCCACATCCGTCCGATCCGACTGATCCGACTGATCCGACCGATTCCCTGGACACCACCAATCCCTTCAAGTCTCTTATTTGCCCCGAGACATACTCCCGCCGTCATGCCGGTTTTTTTGCGACCCGGCCCGCCTGTCAAAGTATACAGCCACAACAACGCAAAAAAGACCGGCATCCAGATTGGGAGACTTTAAGAAGAATAACCACCCTCTTCAGTGAAAACAAAAACAGGCTGCCCTCCTTGATGGAAGACAGCCTGCGATAAAAATCAACCGGGCGTTTTTAAAAAATATAACGCTCAGTTCACAGGAGAATATACTTTGTCATAGAAACGGGCAATCTGGCCTTGTAACTGAGCGAGGCGCGGCAGAGCGCTTTCATCACCGGAGGCATACTGGATCATGAGACGGCCTTCTTCAAAGCAGAGCTCATCATGCTGGGGCAATACTTCACGAAGGAGATACTTGGCAAACTTGACGATGCGGAAGGGTCCATAGGCCCGGGCAAGCTCGCCCTTGGGTGTTTCAACAGCGACGGAACGGTAGTCCCTGATGCCTTCAATAATATCCGAAAGGTCGGTAGTGGGAGCAATCACCAGCGTATAGTAGCGGCCGAACTGATCGCTGCGCTCATGGCCATGGGTATCAGCAATGCCGCATACAGGCATGCGATTGCCTTTGGCACATTCTTCCACATAACGGGCAACCTGAATTCCATTGACGTCGAGATTGTTCAGGCTGTCCCAGCTGAATCCACTGATGAGCTCATAGGCATCAAAAATACGTGTGGCGAAGATATGGTTGAGCAGACGCTCGTCCACGTTATAGCGGTTGCCTGTAACCCAGTAGGGATGGCAAAGCATGCTCAAGCCGTTGAACTCTGCGATTTTCTTCGAGACCCAGATACAGGCGGCATAGTGGAATTTGTCCATGCCTTCAGGCACATCACTGAGACCTTCTTGTATCTCAGCCACTTCCTGGTCATACACTTCGCGCAAATCATCTTTCCACTGCTCTGTAATACCTTCGTTGGCACCAAAGCTCAGGATATGAACGGGGTTGCCGGGAGAATGACATTCTTCTCCGGGATAGAGACGCAGATCAATGGGAAGATCAGCGAAGAAATCTCGGGCTTCAATGGAACCACCGCGGAAATGGTGATCGGAAAGGGCTGTCCAGTCCAGTCCGACACGACGACAGGCGCCAGCCACATAAGCCGGAGATTCCACACCGTCGGAACGGTTGCTGTGCTGATGGAAGTCGCCTTTATAGGGACGCATACCGTAAAGATCCGATTTCAGCGAATAAATACGGAAACGACCCACCTGATTGGTTTTTCCGTCCAGAGTCCTGTTCAGAATAAAGTCGTGTTCCTGCTCTTCTTCAAAAAGCATGGTAATGGAAATACGGCCGTCTTCAGGGGTAATCACCGTTTTGGTTCCTGCTTTCGGACCGCCCTGGATCGGTTCGAATTCCATGGGTGTATAGGTCAGTTCATAGACGGCATTATCAATGAGCTTGACGTGGTCAAAAAGAGGCACAAAGGAGACCGTTGATTCCTGATCAGCAGGGACGATCTGGGGCAGTACATCCCAGTAGCGGTTGTCGATACGAATCTGGAGACCACTTTCCAGATGAGGGGTATCGAGAACGCCTGCAAAAGAGGCACCCGCCAGGATCAGGCTCAAGGTCAGGAGAAAAACAATACGTTTCATACAATAGTTCCTTCTCAACGCAAAAAGACTTGCGTCACCGTTATGGGCGGTGCCTTTTGAAGCGGCTGCCCGAATCAATACAACAAAAGTCATTATGACATTTACAGAAAGCTGTTGCAACCAAGAGACAAAAGAAAGACCCGGCTCCTTTCACAACAAGAAAGAAACCGGGTCGAAAACAATTCAAAAAAGCTCAGCGAATCAATCGCCCGAAAGGGTACTCTCGCAGTGGTCACAATATTTGAGCTTGAGCAGAGAGAGGCCCAGCCAGGCTGGGAGCCACATGCCCAGTGTGCAGATCGCAATGATCAGGTGGCGACTGTGGTTGACAGGTTTGACATGCCAGTTGACTTTTTTCTGACAGTTGCTGCAATAAAGAAGAGTCTCATCTTTAGACATGATAATTGAATCCTTTTCCAGAATAAGAGGACGAACAAGCCGGACTTCCAGAAGGGGATACATCTTTCCCGGTTCCGGATCGGCGGGGAGTAAAAAGAAACAGTGCCGGACAGGGCGGGAAGGAAAAGGATCAAAGCAGCAGACGGCGGGTATGACGGTGCAGGGTCATGCGACCGGTAGCGCAGAAAACCAGAGGGCTCTCATCACCGGCCTGGCGGTGTGCAGACTGAAAGGCGGCGCAAAGAGGACAAACGAGTCCATCGAAAGCGACTGAAAGGCGAAGCTCTGAAAGTGTTACGGCCGGTGTGGCTGGAAGTACTCCCGGTCCGGGAAGAAGATCAGCCCAGCTCGTATGGGGATTCACGGAATCCTGAGGAATAAAAACCAGCAAAGCCGTTTGAAAGAAAAGCAGAAACACAAGCGTCACAGCCAGAGGCGGCCACGCTGCAGAGCACGTGCAATTGCCTGGCTTATTCTGAAAAACGCTTTTGATCATGCACTGATTATAACCGGAAAATGCTTCACGATTAAAATGCGTTACCCCAGTGCAGCACAGCCGCAACCAAATGATTCTTTTCTTTTTCCAACCACGAAGTCACTGAACACACGGAAAAAGTACAATGCGGCATAAAAAGATCTATGGTCTTAACACATCCACTTGGTCCACTGACCCCGCAGAAATGCTCAGAATCAACCACCGCCCCTCCCACATCCGTCCCATCCGACCGATCCGACCGATCCGACCGACTCCCCGGAGACTATTGATCCCTTCAAGTCTTTTACGGTTCCCCAAGGCATTCTTTGTTTGTGATTATCACAAGACACCTTGCCGAATCGAGGCTCTTATAATATCTTGACAAATAAATGATTTGCTGAGTCAGCGACACAAACTTCTTCGAAAGAATAACGGAAGTTGACGGATAGTACCGGAAGGAGTGGCCCGGCGGGGGCTCATTTCCGCGAAAAAGCCTCTTCAATTGGCAAGCCGGTTCCAGCGATGATGTCCACCTGCGGGACAATGGATGGAACTGGGACGGTTTTTGGACTTCACCTTGGTGCTGCATTTGTCGCAGAGGTAAACCGTTTCGCCCACTTCACCCAGATTCGTCCACTGATGATGTCCACCACCAGGACAGTGAATGGAGCTGGGCCGTTGCGCCGATTGTACCTTTGTGCTGCATTTGTGGCAGAGCCAGTTTTTTACAGTCGCCTGCAAGAAGGAAGATGACACCTCAACAGATTCAGCGGCATCCACAGTGGGCAGGCTGCTTTTCATGATTCCGGGAGAAAGAAGAAAAAGACAGAGAATCAGCAACAATACACGTTTCATTTTGGCACCTCCTGTGTTTAATGAACATAGACGAAGATCAGGGTCTTCTTATTCATTATATATGAATATCGTTATTCAGGATCTTTCTCTCTGTCGTACAAGATGAAGACCTGTCGCCAGGACGAAAAGACCCAACAGGCCCGCTGTTACTGTACCATAAACCGGCAGAGCCGATTCACTGACTTCAAGATACACAGCCGGTGTCTTTATTGCGCTTCCGTTGCTGTCGCTGACAACCAGATGATACATGCCGCTGTCTTCCGGGCTGAGATCGCTCAAGGTAATATCTGGAACTTCCGGCAAGAGCGTCTGCTGTACGCCATCTTTGTACCAGGCATAATGCAGAGGAGGGTAGCCGCCGATCACTGTCGCGAGAAAACGATGACTTCCGCCCAGTCTGATTTTGCCGCCCTGAGGGTGGCTGGTCAGCTTCAATGCCTCGCGCAGCTCCAGAACCACCGCCTGGGTGCTGCGGGTGACACCGTCATAACTCAGCTCACACCAGTAGGTTCCGGCTTCGGAAAGGAGCAGCGAATCCAGAATCCAGCGGGACGTGGTCGGCCCGGCAATGATGCTCTTGTCCGCTCTTTCAGCCTTCCATTGGTAAGACATGGTTGAAGCTGCAGAATGGGGAACGACCTGAAACAAATGGGACTCACCGCTGTATTTCCGGGCGTTTTCGGGTTGGCTGAGAAAATAGGGGCTGTGCCATTTTCTGATACTGATGATCGGTGATACACCGCCGCCATATTCATTTCCATAAATGTCAGTGATCTGACCTCCGGCAATGCTGATCCCTGTTTCGCCGTCTGTATCAGGATCATGAAGCTGAAGGGTGACCACATATTCCGTGCCGGAACCGGAAACACTGATATCTCCTGTGAGAGACCCTGTTGGCGTGACGAAGTCCGCTGTAAAATCGCTTGCCGGAGTCTGAGCGAAAACAACCCGGAAACTGAGGGTTGAGGCTCCTGTTTCCAAGGGATTCAAAGGCTGAATAACAGCGGAAAAGGGGCTGAAATCAATGGTTATTGTACAAGAACCCGGTTCAGACCAGTTCCCGACTTCGTCACGTTCACGAACACGCAAAGTATGGCCGCCTTCAGGCAAATCCTCGTCAGGGATGAATGACAGACTCTCCGTCTCAATCCAGTTGCCGGAATCATTGAGCTCCACAGCATAAAGACCCATGCCGCCTCCGCCCGATTGCCAGGTCCATTGAGGACGTTGCTCCTTCGTCAGAGGCGGACCGTTCACAACGGGAGCTGCAGGTGGATCGGCATCGATCACAAAAGGGCCGTAACTGAAGGTGCCGCCGCCCCGCCCTGCGGCATTCATGGACTGCAAGTGAAGATAATAACTTTGGGAAACAGTCGCCGATTCCATTGTGAGCGTTCCACTGTCCCACAGACTTTCGCTTCCGGTGAAGGTGTGTGTTTCCACCGTATTCCAGCGATAACGGTAGGCCGAAATCTTATACGGAGAAACACCATGGCTTGATGTTCCGAATCCGGCCGGATTGGAAAAATGAAATTCCGTACCACCAAGACACGGGGTGTCAGGACCTATCGCGGCATCCAGCGAGACACCGGGCTCTGCAGCGGCTGCCAGCGTATAAGAAGAAAGATTAGAGGTCCTGTCACTGTCGGCGAAGAGGGTAGCCGCCACCTGGAAACTGTACAGGCAATTGGGCGTCAAGGTATCCAGCATCCACGACACGGAATCGGGAGGCAGCGTCTCACGCAAAGTAATGGGAATGGCAACACCCGGATCAGCCCAGACCTTGAAGCCGCTTTCGTTGGTCGTATTGTCTTTCCATCCCCAAGTGAGGGAGTGCTCCGTATTTTCCAGGAGTTCAGGATCCGACGGCGCATCCATATGATTGTCATAGCTCAGATACAGGCTCCATTTGGAGTCATTGAGTTCTATGGCGGTAGGCGTATTGCTGATCAGCGCTTCCGGAAAATCACCGAAAGAATGGACTACTGAAAAAGCGCTCCCGGCCGAACCCTCCGACCAGCTGGGAACTGCTCCCGGATGGTCCACCTGAAAGGCCAGCCAGTAATCCCCTGCAGGCAAGGCCGGGGATGAGGGAAATCCTTCCTCCACAGGCAAGGTGAGCCAGTCCTCTTCCACGGTATTTTCAACACTTGGAGATTGCCACAGCAGATTCGGGGAGGCGTCTGTGTCATAGATGGCCAGGCGCAGAGAACCGGCGGCCTCATGAGAATAAAAATGCATTTTTGTAAGGGCCGCATTTTCCGACAGTGTAATGCGACAGCCCTGGATGGTACCGGACTGGCCCATACCGACACGAATCAGTTTGCCCGGCGAGTCGCTGCCCGTGAACCAGGCCCGGGACCCTTCAGGATGGAGTGTTGCACTGCGAAGATACCCTTCAGCACTATTCAACGTGATGCTTCCAATACGTGAGGGTGCCTCAAGACCAGTACCGAGATCTACAGCGATCACCTTGGCTGGCTGGGTATTGGTGCCGTAATAAGCGCGATTTGTCTAAGGATCCCGGACAGCGGCATAAAGCCCGTATTCGCCCGAGAGCAGTTCCAGACTGTTTATCGGCTCAAAACTCCGTGCAGGATCAATATCAACTTTCATGATCCGTCCGGGAGTGCCCCAATTACCGAACCAGGCGTATCCCGCTACAGGATCCAAAAGAACACTGCAAAAAGCGGGAGAATGCGTATTATAGCTGTTTTCTATCACAGGCGGGCTGTTTCCTGCACCGGGATTCACACGGAGAATATATCCTTTTTCTGATCCGAAATAGAGAAGATCGTTGACTTCATCGTAGGCGGCACAGCTGAAAGCATCTTCACCTGTACCGAAAGTGACAGCTGCCACCCGGGTGGGAAGTTCATCCTCTGTGCCCAGAGCCACCTTGATAATCCCGGGAGGTGTTGAAGACGTACCGAAATAAGCATAGCACCGTGCCGGATCCATGGCAACGGAACGCAAGCCTCTTTCCTCCGAATTCAATATCAACACGCCATGTCGCTCCGGCGGTGCGTCACCTTCGCCCAGAGCCACCATCACCACCTTGCCGGGGGTACTGTCGTAGGTACCGAACCAGGCATAGCCCCGCGATTCATCCAGAACACCACAGAGTATGGCCTCTTCGTCCGGGGCGAGATCAATGCGACCCAGACGACGGGGCCGCTCTTTGCCTTCATACAAAGCGAATTTGATGATTCTTCCCGGAGATGTGTTGGTACCTGTCCAGGCATAGCGTGCTTGAGAATCCATGAGTGTGACATGGTAATTATTCTCACCATTCGTGAGTTCCGTGCTTCCCAGACGCTCCGGCTCATAACCGTCAACAAGTTTCATCTTGATGACCCGCGCCGGATCTGTCAAGGTGGAAAACCAGGCATAGCCTTTCTCAGGATCGGCCACAGCACTGTTCAACAAAGTTTCGCCACTTTCAAGGGCACAGTCATACATGCGTTCAAAAGGCCGTTCCTCTTCGCCAAGAGAAACTTTCACGACTTTGGACGGATGTCCGGATTTCTCCGTACTGAAATAAGCCTCGCCCTTCGCCGCATCCAATACAGCAGCGCGCAAATACCCCTCACCGCTGTCCAGAGTCGTAGAACCAATCAACTGGGGAGATGCAGCACCTTCGCCCAGATCAATCTTGAAGATTTTTCCCGACTCTGTAAAACTGCCGAACCAGGCACGCCCTTTCTCCGGATCAAGAACAGCACACCTCGCTTTGGTAATACCACTCACAAACCCCACCACAGAAGGCGGCTCCCCGGCCGCGCCGGGAAATATCTTATAAACCCTGTTTTGCTGCGAGGCGCCGAAATAAGCATATCCGCCCAGAGGATCAAAAACAGCGCAGGACAATTCTTTTTCCGTTTCGGCCACAACCACACTGTCCACTCTCACCGGGGGTTGGTATCCGCTGCGCAAATCCATTTTCACCACTGTGGCCGGTTCTCGACCCGTTCCGAAAAGAGCCGTATTCGTGGAACGGTCCAGCACGGCACTGCACACATGCGGTTCTGACAGCGGTAATACTGTGACGCCGAGCCGCTCCGGCGCAGCAGAACCCTCACCCAAAGCAATCTTGATGATCTTGGAAGGATTTGTATCCGTACCGAACCAGGCGAAACCCGCCTCCGAATCGATCACTCCACAGGAAAGCTCCGCTTCATCCCCTTCAAGCAATAAGGTAGCCACATGGACAGGCATATCTTCTTCTTCCGTGCCAAGATCCATTTTAATGACCCGGGCCGGTTTCCCGCCGGTACCCAGATAGGCATAGCGTTTCTCATCATCGATGAGCGTGCATATAACATCACGGTCATCACGAAAATCAACGGTACCGTCAAGCCGCTTCAAGGCCGCATTCGGATAATCCGCCGTCCCCGGATCAAGATGGCCCACATTTTTTTCCTCGGCCAGAGAGACAAATGACCAGGTAAGAAGAACAAGCCCCGCAACCGTCACACCCCAAGAATATCGCCACACTGTTCCCGGACAGATGCAGTTTCCTTTTGTCATTTTCTTGCTCCAAAAATAGATTGGTAGTGACTCAAATAATAAATTAAAACTATGACTGATTGTCACGTTAATACCTGCGAGCACTGAACAATATCGTAAAGCGGATTCCATTTTTTCAGAATCTCCGGAATCAACCTTTTGGCATTCTAAATAAACTCAGTGGAAAAAGCAATAAGAGTATGCGAATAAATTTATATTCGACAAAGATAAAGCTCAAACCAGGTGTCCGGCAATGAATTCATTACCGGTAAAACTTTCCGGCTGAGGATGAGCATATCGTGGGAGCGCCAATGTCTCCATTGGCCGACAGCGTGTTATGACA